>Ga0126377_10000003_pt1 | contig 89339 bp, 59 predicted proteins | sample PanSoiMetPlot_22_FD_92647 | JGI IMG/M metagenome (GOLD analysis project Ga0126377, IMG submission 92647) | Tropical forest soil microbial communities from Panama - MetaG Plot_22 | ecosystem: Environmental > Terrestrial > Soil > Tropical forest > Bulk soil | place: Panama | collected 2016-02-17 | reverse complement strand
GGCCCTCACGATCCGCCGTGAGATCGGCGACCGCCGCGGCGAGGCCCACACCCTCCACAGCCTCGCCGACACCTACCGGCAGCTCGACCGGCCCGAGCTGGCCCTGGACCCCTACCGGGAGGCGCTGGCCGCGTTCGACGACCTCGGCGACCCGCGCGCCGCGCAGGTCCGCGCCAGCCTGGAGTCGCTGGAGACCCTGCGGTCCTGACCGCCGGCGCGCGCCCTCACCGGGGCGGGCCGGCGGTCCCGCGCGGCCGGTGGCCGTTGTCGGGCTCCTCCGTCGGGCCGGGGCGCGGCGGGGGCGGCGGCCGCAGCCGCGCGAACTCCGACGCGATCAGGCGCAGGAAGGCGTGGACCTCGGCGGGATGGTAGCCGCGGACCACCTTGGGGAAGCCGAGCCGCAGGATCATGGCGGCCGTGACCGCGGATCTCCGGCCGGCCTGCAGGGCGGCCAGCTCGCGCGTGATCCGGTCCAGCGCGAGGTCGACCTCGGCCATGGCGTAGCCGGAGAACACCCGGCCGAACTCCTGGCGCCGGATCTGCTCGGGGGTGACCACCGGCCCGCCCGCGGCCGCCGGCCGGCCGTTGCCCCGGGGGGCCTCCACGGCCGGGCGCCGGTGCTGCTCGATCCGCTCGATCGCGGCGCCGACCCGCTCCAGGTACTCGTCCACCTGGTCGACCGCGTACCCGTACGCCTCCTCGGTGAAGTAGGCGCCCCGGACCTGGGAGGCGCTGACCCGCGCGGGGATCCCCGAGCGCTGGCGGTCCAGCTCGTCGCTGAGCTGGCCGACGAACGCGTCGACCTCGGCGATGCTGTAGCCGCGGAGCGCGCGGATGAACGGCCGTCCGCTCGACCCCTCGTCCGACCCCGATGCCGTCATCCTGCTCGCCCCTCCTCCGGAGCCTGGTCGCGGTAGGGCTACTGCCGCCACGCCTCCTGGTCGGGTGGCTGATCGGGAGGCTCGTCCTCGCGGGGGAGGCGCCAGCCCGGCGGCGGCGGGCCGAGCCGCGGCCGTGGCGCGGGCGATCCGGCGTGCCACGACCGGTCCGGCGCGCCGGGCCGGCCCGGCTCCTGACGCGGGGGCGCGCGGCCCGCGCGGCGGGCCGCGGGCGTGTCGAACACCGACACGCGCGGCGGCGGCGGCGGGCCGCCGGCCGCGTGCGCCAGCTCCCAGGCGGCGTCGGCCTGGCCGCCGCGGGAGGTGTCGACGTCGCCGTGCTGCGACACGTCCAGGCCGAGCAGCTCCTCCGAGCGGCTCACGCGCAGCCCGACGGTGGCCTTCAGCAGCCACAGCAGGACGGTCGCGCTGATCAGGATCCACGCGACCGCGCTCAGCGAGCCGATCGCCTGGACGCCGAGCTGGCGCAGGCCGCCGCCGTACAGCAGCCCGGGCCGGCCGATGCCCTCCGCGGCGACCAGTCGCGGGCTGGCGAGCAGCCCGGCCATCAGCGTCCCCACGACCCCGCAGGTGCCGTGCACCGAGACGGCGCCGGCCGGGTCGTCGATCCGGCGGTCGAGGAGCTGCACGCTGCCGACCAGCACGGTCCCCGCGACCCCGCCGATCACGATCGCGGCCCAGGGCTCGACGTAGGCGCATGGCGCGGTGATCGCCACCAGGCCGGCCAGCACCCCGTTGGCGCTCATGGACACCTCGGGGCGGCCGGAGACCAGCCAGATCGTCAGCATGGCGGCGAGCCCGCCGGCCGCGGCGGCGAGCGTGGTCGTGAGGGCGATCCGCCCGATCGCGGGGACGGCCGCCAGGGTCGAGCCGGAGTTGAAGCCGTACCAGCCGACCCACAGCACGAGCACGCCGAGGGCGGGCAGGACGATCGCCTGGTGGTGGGGCACGTGCTGGTGACGCTGGCTGCGCGACTCGTCCGCGGGGCGCAGCCGCGCGCCGAGCATGACGGCGCCGACCAGCGCGGTGAACCCGCCGACCGTGTGGACCACGGTCGAGCCGGCGAAGTCCAGGAACCCGATCGACCGCAGCCAGCCGTCCGCCCAGACCCAGTGCGCCACGACCGGGTAGACGACCACCGCGACGCCGAGCGTGACGAACAGGTAGGCCTTGAACCTGGTGCGCCCGGCCATGGCGCCGGACACGATCGAGACCGCCACGGCCGCGACCGCCATCTCGAACAGGAACTTCGCCTCGATCGGGGTCCTGGAGAACGCCAGGGAGCGGAACGGGTCGCCGCGCAGGAACCAGCCGTGGTCGCCGAAGAGCCTGGTCCCGTCGCCGAAGGCGATCGCGAACCCGGCGGCGAAGAACGCCAGCGCCGTGATCGCCAGGCCCACGAGCTTCTTCATGATGACGTTGCCGGCGTTCTGGGCGCTGGTGAACCCGATCTCCAGCAGGGCGAAGCCGACCTGCATGAACAGGACCAGCGCCGCGGCCACGACGACCCAGACCGTGTCGATCGCCAGCCACAGCTCGCTCAGGCGTTCAGGCACCTGGCACCCTCCGGGAACCGGGACGTCGCATCAGGCGGATGTGGGCACGGTCGCTGCCCGCTGGCGGGACGGGAGAGGGGAAGGGGAGGTGGCGGCTGTCTTGCCATGTCAGACGCTACCGGCATGCAGCCGGCAGGACAAGACGTGGCCGCCGAACGCGGTCCGCGGTGGTCAGCGATCCTCGGCGAGCGCGGCGGTCGCGAGCGCGCGGACGGCGTCGATGCTGGGCCGCCGGCGCTCGATCACGGCGACCGCGACGGTGCCCTCGAGCAGCACGAGCAGCTTGGTCGCCGCGGTGGCCGGGTCGCGGGCGCCGACTCCCGTCGTCAGCTCCAGGAGCAGCTCGCGGAAGGCCGCACGGTGGGCGGCGATCGCCTTGTGGCCCGGGTGCCCGGGCTTGCCGTGCAGCTCGACCGCGGCGTTGGCGACGAAGGAGCCGCGGAACTCGCGGGTGGCGAACCACTCCTCGAGCGCGTCCCACAGGCCGGCAAGGCGCGCCCGCGGGTCCTCGCCGCAGCGGTCCAGACGGGCGCGCAGCCAACCCAGCCAGCGGTCGCTCCAGTGCTGGAGCGCCGCCGCCACCAGCGCGTCCTTGCTGCCGAAGCGGCGGTACAGGGTCATCGGCGCGACGTCGGCCACCGCCACGATGCGGTTGACGCCGACGGCCTGGATGCCCTCGCGGTAGAAGAGCCAGGTCGCCGTGTCGAGGATCCGCTCGAACGGTGCCTGGTCGAGGATCCGCTCAGGTGGCTTGGCGAGCACGCGACCGGCTCCTTGCGTCCGTGGATGGGTGGGCGTTCGAAGATGGTGGGCGTCCGGTGATGGGAGATACCTCTCTCCCTCATAGGGAGGATAGGCGAGAGCGCGGTCCGATGCAAGGGTGCGGCGTGCAAATTTCGGAGTGCAACTTTGCGGTCGGCATGCTTGCGCAGCTTGTCCGCGGGCGCCACGATGAGTGCCGGACGGGGTGTGCCCGCCCGGCAGCCCGCGCCCGCCGTCGCCCGCTCGTCAGGGAGGTGCCCGGCCCGACATGACCGGCAGCCGAGCGGCCGGGCGGCGGAGCCCCACGCGCGGCCAGCGACTGGGCGCCACGCTCCGCCGCCTGCGGGAGCAGGCGGACCTGACGATCGAGCAGGTCGCCGAACGACTGGACTGCTCCGCCTCGAAGGTCTCCCGCATCGAGACCGGCCAGGTCAGCGCGGCGCCCCGCGACGTCCGGGACATGCTGGAGCTGTACCGGGTCGACCAGGCCCGGCGGGACGCGCTGGTCAAGATCGCCCGGGAGGCCCGGCAGCCGGGCTGGTGGGAGGCCTACAGCGGGGTGTCCGAGGGCGCGCCGCCGTACACCGGCCTGGAGACGGCCGCGGCCTGGATCCACACCTACATGGCCCTGGCCGTCCCGTCGCTGCTCCAGACCGCGGACTACGCGAGGGCGATCATCGGCGCCGTCCGGCCCGACCTGTCGCCGCACGAGGTCGACCGCCGGGTCGAGCTGCGCATGCAGCGCCAGGAGCTGCTGCAGCGCGAGCACCCCCCGGCGTTCCGGGCGATCCTCGACGAAGCCCTGCTCAGGCGCCGGGTCGGCACGGCCGCGGTGATGCGACGGCAGCTCGACCGGCTGGTCGAGGCCGCCGCGGCGCCGTCGGTCACCGTGCAGGTCCTGCCGGTGGCGGCGGGCGCCCACGCCGGCATCGACGGGCCCTTCACGATCCTCGGATTCCCCGAGCCGGCCGAGCCCGACATCGTCATGCTCGACAGCGCCGCCGGCAATCTCTACTGCGAAAACCCCGAGGAACTCCGGCTGTACCGGCAGCTGTTCGATCTGCTGCGCGCCAAGGCTCTGGCGACGGACGAATCGGTCGCCTTCATCGCGGCGCTGTCGAGCGAGCTGTAGGAAATCAGACGGCCGGGTCAGGCGGGACCGAACTCGCCCCGGGCGACACCGGTCAGGAACGCCTCCCACTCCGTGCGGGTGAACTCCAGCACCGGGCCCGCCCGGTCCTTGCTGTCCCGCACGGCCACCCGGCCGTCGACGAAGGCGACCTCGACACATCCGTTCGTGTCGCTGTGCGTGCTCTTCCGCCACGTTGCGTGAGTCACGTCCATCGGTAGGCCCCTCTCTCCAGCAGAACCCGCACGACTGGCTGATCAGGACCGGCTGGGGACAGCCAGCTGACGAATTCTGACGTTTATCGAGGCGCCGGTCAAAACGAGAGGTCATCCGGCCCAAATGCCTCTGAGGCACCATATTTCCCGCGGCCTGGCACCAGTCGGGCAGAGGGTTCCGCATGGGGAATTCGCGACCGAATGTCCGCGGCCCTGGGACGGCCCCGGTCGTCCGGCCGCGGGACGGGCACGCCCGTCACAGGCCGCCGGTGAGCCGCCCGGCGACGGGCCGGAGCTGCCGGCGCAGGCCGGACGCCCGCCCCCGGTCACTGCCCGGAGCCGAGGCCGGGGGCCGTGGCGTCCGGGACGTCGGCTGTGGCGGCGAGAGCGAGGGGCTCCTCGCCGTCGCCGCCGGTGGCCGTGTCGGGGATGCCGCCCGGCGGCGGTGTCGGACCGGGGCCGGAGGGCGCGGACGTGACATTGTCCTCCGCCTCGTTCGTCGCCTGACCTGCCGACAGCTGCTCGGAGGCGGGGGGCTTACGCGGTTCCGCGGGTTCCGGGACGGGCCGGTCGCGGCCGCCTGGCGGGTTGCCGGCTGGCGGGTCCCCGGTCGGTCGGCCGGCAACCTCGTCCCGGGTGTCCTCGGTGAGCCGGCCGGCGGTCGGGGACATCGGCTCGGCGGCGGTCCGGGGCCGGGCCTGGGCCGGCTCGGCGGTGGGCGTCGTCGTGTCAGGGTCGCGGTCGCCCTCGTCGGGGGCCACGATGCCGCCGTCGGGCAGGACGCGGGCGAGGACCGTGGTGCCCTCGGGGTCGAGGATCTCGCGGTCCCGCAGGACGGCGAGGAGGGTGCCGTCCTCGCCGAGGACGGCACCGCCGGGCAGGAGCCTGGCGCGGGCCGGGATGACGTGGCCGTGGGTGAGCGGGATGGGCTCGGGGAACACGATCACGGAGTCGTCGGCGACGACGCCCTGGTCGCCACCCAGCTCGAGGCTGAGCCGCGGCCCGCCGGGTGCGGCACGGTCGGGCCGGCCACCGGCGGGCTCGCCGGTGGCCGGGACGCCCGCGGGCCGGGGTGACCACTCGGTCACGGTGGCAGGATGCCGCGGTGCGGTGGTCGGTTCGAGCAGCCCGCCGGGAGCGCTGGCAGGGTCCCGGGTGGCCACCTCGGCCGGGGCTGCCGGCATGACGTCCGCGTCCGCGTGCTCGGCCGGCGGGTACCCCAGGTCGCGCCAGAACCGGTCGGCGGCGGCTCGCAGGTCCGCCTCGAGGCCCGGGAGCCGCTCCGTGGCGGGCCGATCCTCCGGGTCCAGGTCGGTCACCTCACCCGCGAGCTGCTGCGCGAGCCACTTGGTTCCCAGCCTGCCCATCTGCACGCCGAGCAGCGGCGTCTGGAGGACGGTCTCCCACGCCCGCCGCGTGTCCACCTTCATGGCCCGGTCGAAGGCCGCCCACGCCCGGTCCCAGGCGGCGGCCACCGCGGCCCCCGTCTCGGGGTCCAGCAGGTTCCGGTCGGGATGGCGCATCAGCTCCTTCGCTCCCTCCCAGTCACCTGCCCGGATCGCCTCGTTGATCTGGTAGTCCAGCTGCGCCCGGCTCACCCACAGCGGCAGGTTGAGATAGTGGTTGCGCAGGAGCAGCCAGGGGCCGGCGATGGCCGGGATCGCCAGGGTGTTGGCCGCGAAGCTCCACAGCTGCTCGCCGAAGCTGTCCGGGTCGGGGTCCACCCCCGCGCGGACCACCTCCCGGACCGGGTCGCCCTCCGGCGGCAGGTCGGTGCTCACGTCCGCCACGAGCTTGTTGGTCGTCGTGACCGTCGCGATGAGCAGGGTCGTCCAGGGGCTGTTGACCGTCGGGTTCACCGCCGGCAGGTGGGTGACCAGGATCGGCACGAACAGCGTGCCGGCGTCGTACGCCTTGTCCAGCCAGTAGTCCAGGCGGCTGGCCCACACCTTGTGTCCCTGCGCGTCCCGGCCGATCGGGGCGGGCAGGGCCTGGAGCGGGTTGGGGACGATCCGACCGGTGAGGGGGTGCCTGAGCTCCGGGATCTCGAACGTCGGCGACTGGACCAGCGGCTTGACCAGGCCGCCCAGGACCTGCACGCCGATGGTCGAGCCGATGAGCTGCCACTTGATCCCGGTGTGGAACTGCATGCCCACCATCGCCCTGAGCTCGCGCGCGGGCAGGACGCGCTCAGGCGGGACGGCAGGCCCCACCCCGGGCAGAGGCGCGTCCGGCACGAACGGGTACCCGATCCACGCGTAGGGACGCTCCCGGACCGCCTGGGCGATGACCGGAACCAGGCGCTCCGCGGTGACCTGCGCGGTCGCCCACTTCCCGATCGCCTCCGACGCGGCGACGACGCCGCTGCTGACGGCCATGTTCCAGAGCGTGTTCACGACCGGGCTCTCCCAGGTGGGCCGGGTCAGCAGCGTCATCTCGGCCAGGTTCCGGGCCGACCCCAGCGGTCGGTTCAGCACCCCGTAGAGCAGATTCACCCGCACGGCGTCGTTGACCAGGCTGGTCACCCCGTTGAGGACCATGTAGTCCCAGGCGTTCGTCGGCAGCAGCGGCTCCGGCGGCTCCGGCGGGTACCGGTAGCCGAACCACGGCGTGAGCACGTGCTGGCGGATCAGCCGCTCGGTGCGGTCGTGCAGGTAGCGCTCCCAGAGCGGCTCGCTAGGGTCGTCGTCGTTGCCGGGGGGTCCCGGCGGGTACGCGCGGACCGGCGCCGTGAGCATCCGCTCGATCCCCAGCCTGAGGTCCGGGGTCGGCCCCGTGGGTGCAGCTCCGGGCGCCGCCGCGCTCGGGACCGCGGCCTCCGACGCCAGCGCCGACAGCACCAGCGCGGGGTCGACCGGCGGACCGGCGGGTTCCCCACCCGGCGGCGAGCCGCCCCCCTCACCGTCGGCAGGGCGGCCGCCGCCGCCCCGCGGAGCCCGGTGAACCCTCCCCCGCGTGCCCTCCGGCTGCAACAGGTGGGACAGCTCCGGGGTCGTCGGCCACGGAGCGCCGGAGCGCCGCCCCCCGGGCGCCTGCTGGTCGGCCTGCCCGGGCGGCCGTCCGGCCACCCCCCGCTGCCCCCTCCCCCCGGGCTCGGCGGCCTCGGCGTCACGCCACTCGCGCAGCAGGTGCTCGACCTGCTTCTCCACCGCCGCCAAGGAGGGGTCCAGGCCAGGCTCCCGGGCCCCGCCGGGCGGGGCCGCCGCCGCCGGATCCTGCACGACCGTCGCCGGATCTGCAGCGGACCGGACGCCGCCGGCGCGCCATCCGACCCCGGCCGCGCCCGCGACCCCTTCGTCCCACAGCACCGCCACCAGCAGCATGCTGCCGATCAGGGCGCCCGCCATGAGGATGCGCCCGGCGCAGGCCGGCACGGCCGCGACGGTCCCCGCGAAGCTCCTCGCTGCGCACCCGAGGCCCGAACGGTCAGCTGGCATGGCCGCCCCTTCGCCGAACCCTGAACCGCCCCACCACCTGACCGCCCGGCACCGCGCCGAGACGGGTGACGACGAGGCATCGGCACGGCCGGGGACCACACAGCGCAACGACGCGCTGCGAACCGGGGGCTTCCCAGGACCCTACGTCGCCCGCTTGTGAAATGTCTGAGAAATGCCGAGGCACCGGCGGCCACGCCGGGTGCCTTCCGCGACGCGCGGCGCCGTGGGATCCTCCCGGGTGGACGGTCCGGGCACCGTCGGCGAGGGGGGACGCGATGACAGACCCGTTGACGCTCACGGTGGTCGGGGCGGCCGCGCTCTCCGAGGGCATCAAGTTCCTCTACGCCCAGGCGGGCGAGGTGCTGAAGCGCTGGCGGGAGCGCAAGGCCTCCACCGCTGCGGGCGCGGAGCCCGCGGCGGCCGTCCCGGTCGCGGTCGAGCTGCCGCCCGCGTTCGCCGGCCGGCTGCAGGATCCGCGGCTGGACTTCGAGGCGGTGCAGCGGCTGGAGCAGGACCTCCTGGAGCTGTGGCAGGCCGTGGCCGGCTACGCCCAGGGGATCCAGGAGGTGGACCCGGGCGACCGGCGGCTGCTCGAGGTCGTCGACGCCCTCCGCCGGGCGCTGGAGGCGGTCTACCGGCAGCGCCTGACCTTCAGCGGCGAGGACCGGCCGGCCTCCGGTCCGGTCGCGGTCGGCGAGGCCAGCGCGGACGAGGTGCTCGGCTACGTCGCCGGGCTGCGCGCGCGGCGGGTCGTCGGCGGCACGCTCACCGGCCGCGTCGACGCCGGCACGGTGGGACCGGGCGGCCAGGCCGTCGGCACCGACCTGGACGCCGTCGGGTGACCGGGCGGCGCCGGGTGACCGGGTAGTGCCGGCCGCCGTGCCCGAGTCCGCCGCCAGGCACCTGGAGGAGTTCACCGGCCGGCGCTGGGTGCTGGACCGGATCGACGCCTGGCTGGGCGGGACGCGGCGGCGCCTGCTGCTGACCGGCCCGCCCGGGGCGGGCAAGACGCTGGTCGCGGCCCGGGTCGTGCAGATCAGCGACGGCGACGCGCCGACGGACGGGCGCGCCCACCTGCGCCGGGGCGCGCTGGACCACGCCCTGTTCTGCCAGGCCAGGGACCCCTGGACGCAGAACCCCCTGTCCTTCGTGGAGGCCCTGAGCGGGCGGCTCGCCGCGCTGCACGAGGGGTTCCGGGCGGCGCTGCTCGGGACCGGCCGCCGCGAGATCACGATCAGCGGCGAGGCCACCGCGGGGACGGTCGCCGCGGGCGGCCGGGTGATCGGGGTCAACGTGCCCGTCCACGTCCACGACCTCGCCCCCGTGCTGGCGTTCGACGAGGCGGTCCGCAAGCCCCTGGCCGCCCTCGGCGGGCAGGGGATCGGCCGCCCGGTCACCGTCCTGGTCGACGCGCTGGACGAGACCCTCCAGGCCGGTGCCGGCGGCCTGGTGGAGCTGCTCGGCCAGGCGCTCCATCCCGACGCCGGGCTGCCCCCCTCGCTGCGGTTCCTGCTCACCGCCCGCTCCAACGAGACCAGGGTCCTCGACGCGCTCGGACCGGCCGGCCTGGACCTGGTGGCCGACGCGCCCGCGGACGCCGACGACATCGGCGACCACGCGCGCCGACGCCTGCGCGTCCTCGCCGAGCCGGCCCGGTCGGTCCTGGCGGCGCGGGTCGCGGCCCGCAGCCGCGGGAACTTCCTGTACGCCCGGCACGTGCTGGAGGACCTGCGCGCGCACCCCGAGCGCGTGGACGACCCGGCGACCTTCCGCCTCCCCGCCGACCTGGACGAGGTCTACCGGGAGTTCCTCACCCGCGAGCTGGCCGCCGACCGGCAGGCCCGGGACTGGCGCACGCAGCACCGGCCGGTCCTGGCGCTGCTGACCGCGGCGCGGGGCGACGGGCTGGAGCTTGGCACGATCGCGCCGGCGGCCGGGCGGCTGGTCGGCGGCAGGGTCTGGGAGTCGCAGGCCGCGGACGCCGTCACGGCCTGCGCGCAGTTCCTCAGCGGGCCGCTGCCGCACGGCCCGGTCCGGATCTACCACCAGTCCTTCCACCAGTTCCTGCTCACCGACCCCGACCTGCGGACCGCGCAGGGCGAGGCCGACCAGGCCCTCGCCGAGCACTTCCTCGATGAGTGGGCCGGCGACTGGGCGCGCTGCGAGGACGGCTACGCCCTGCTGCACACCCCCGCGCACCTCGCCCGCGCCGCCCGCGCCAGCCCCGGCCGCGCCGAGCGCGCCAGGCTCGGCCGGCGGCTGGCGGCGCTGCTCGCCGACTTCGGCCTGCTGCGCGCCAAGCTCGCCCGCTTCGGCGTGCGCGCCCTGGTGGAGGACCAGCGGCTCGCCGCCGAGATCCCCGGCGGCGTCGGCGAGGGGCTCCGGCCGCTCCAGGACGCGCTGCGGCTGTCCGCGCACGTCCTGGACCGCGACCCGGACCAGCTCGCCGGGCAGCTCCTCGGCCGCCTGGCCGGCGGGCCGGCAGGGCCCGAGGTCGGCAGGCTGCTGGAGCAGGCGGACCGTTGGTCCGCCCGGCCCTGGCTGCGGCCGGCGACGGCGAGCCTCGCCGCCCCCGGCGGCGCGCTCCAGCGCGTCCTGCGCCACCCGGGTGCGGGTGCGGTCGCGGTCAGCGCCGACGGCCGGCGTGCCGTCTCCGCCTCCGCCGACGGGATCATCCAGGTCTGGGACCTCGACGGGCAGCAGCCGCCGAGGACGCTGCGGCACGCCGGTCCGGCCGCCGCCGGGGCGGATCCGGACGAGCTGGGCCAGGACGCGACGGGCCCGGCCGGGGAGGGCGCCCGGGGCGCCGCCGGACCCGAGGCGGCGGCGGGCCTCCCGGCCGCCGAGCCGGCGGGGCTGTCGGCCCTGGCGCTCACGCCGGACGGCCGGTGGGCCGTCTCCGCCTCCTCCGAGGGCACCCTGCGGGTCTGGGACCTGGAGGGGCGGGACCCGCCGAGGACGCTGCGCGGCGCCGGCGACACCCTGCGGGCGGTGGCGGTCGGCGCCGACGGCCGGCAGGCGGTGTGCGTGTGCGACGGGCGGGCCCCGTTGGGGCCGTTCTGGTTCTCGACCGTGGGCGTGTGGGACCTGGAGACCGCCGGCGAGCTGCGGCTGGTGCGCTTCGACGGGCAGATGTTCCGCGCCGCGGCGGTCGCGGCCGACGGCCGCCGCGTCGTCTTCGGGTCGCAGTCGCGCTCGGGGCAGGAGCGCCTGCAGGTCGCGGAGCTGGACCGGGGGCGGGAGGTCGTGGTGCCGCCCGGTGGCGGCACGCCGCAGCGCCGCCTGTCCGACGGGCTGGCCCGGACCCTCCGGGAGGGTCGCACGGTCACCGCGGTCGCCGTCACCCCGGACGGCCGGCGCGCCGTGTCCAGCTGCGACGGCCCGGAGCTGACCGCCTGGGACCTCGCCGGCGGCCGCGAGCCGCGGGTCCTGGCGGCCGGCGGCGCCGCCGGCGCGCCCGGATCCGGCTTCCCGGCCGCCGGCGCCCTGGCGGTCACGCCGGACGGCCGGTGGGCGCTGGCCGGCTCGTTCGACGGCACCCTGCGGGTCTGGGACCTCGACGGGCCGGGAGCGCCGCGGACCCTGGGGCACGGCGCCCCGGTCGTGGCGGCGGCGCTGGCCCACGACGGCGGGCGGGCCGTCTCGGCCGGGGCGGACGGGACCCTGAAGGTCTGGGACCTGGGCGGGCAGGCGGACGCCGCGGTCCCGGCGCCGGTAGGCGCGGCGTCCGTGACCGCGCTGGCGGTGACGCCCGACGGCCGGCGCGCGGTGTCCGGCGCGGCGGGCGGGCGCCTGGCGCTGTGGGACCGGGACGCGGGCTGGGCGGCCAGGACGCTGCGCTCCACGGGCCCGCTCGTCCTGGACGTCGCGGTCACGACCGACGGCCGCCGCGCGGCCGCCGCCACGGCGGACGGCCGCCTGACCGCCTGGGACCTCGACCGCGCCGGGGACGCCGAGCGCCTGGCCGACTGGGGTGCGGGCGTCCTGTCGGTCGCGGTCACGCCCGACGGCCGCCGCGCGGTCGTGAGCAGCCTGCGGCCGGCGGGCGGCGTCCGGGGGGCGGCGGACGCCGAGCTGCGCGGCCCGGTGCTCTGGGACGCCGGGAGCGACCCGGAGGGCCGCGCCATGGGGGACGGCGACGTGGAGCTGATCCGGGCGCTGACCCCCGACGGGCGGCGCGCGCTGACGACCCCGACGTCGTCCTCCGACGGCGCCGTCAAGGTCTGGGACCTCGACCGGGGCGGAGCGCCCGCCCTCCTGCGCCACGGGGACGACGTCCAGGCGGTCGCGCTGACCTCCGACGGGCGGCGTGCCGTGTCGAGCGCGTCGGCCCGCTCCGGTCCGGCGCCCGCGGCCTGGCACGGCACCTTCAAGGTGTGGGACCTGGACCGCGGCGGGGACCCGCTGACGCTGGCGCACGGCGACGGCGTGAGCCGGCTGGCGATCACCCCGGACGGGCGCTGGCTGGTGTCGGACTCGGCCGACGGCAGCCTCAAGGTCCGGGACCTCGAGCAGGGGGTGGTGGTCGCGTCCTTCACGGCCGACGCCGCCGTCGGCGCCTGCGCCGTCGCGGCGACCGGCGACGGCCTCCTGGCCGTCTGCGGCGACGCGAGCGGCGCCGTCCACATCCTGCTGCTCAGCGGGTGACGCCCGCACCCGGGCGTGACCACGGTGGCGGCGGGCGCGGGGGCCGCGGACCGCACGGCGCGTGCGCAACGGCTCTCGAAATTCCCGTACGGGTAATCGACGCTGGTGATCCGCATCCGGCCGTCGCGCCGGTCCAGGTCGTGAACGCTCACGAAAGGTGGGCGATGATCATGTAGACCGGCAGCTGTCGACATCCCGGTCCGCACCCCGATCCACCGGCAGGCCCACGGTCGCGCCGCCCGATCGGAAATGACCCCCACGGAAAGGTGCTGTCGATGTCATCCAACCGTCTTCAGGCGCGCGCGCGGCGCGCCGGCCGGGGTCGAAGCCCCGGGCGGTTGCGGCGCCTGCGCCTGCTGCCGCCGCTCGCGCTGCTCGGGCTCGCCCTGAGCGTGGCCGCCTGCAGTCCCGTCGGCCGCGCCGCGGCGGACGAGGGAGCCGATCAAGCCGTGTCGCCGGTCCCGCCCATCTGCGTCCCGCCAGCTCCCCTGCCCGTGCCGCCCGGCGACGACCCCGTCGCCAAGCCACCCCCACCCCCGGACTGCCCACCCCCGCCGACCTGCGTCTCGCCCGCCCCAGGGGCGACACCCGGGTCATCCGGCGAGGATGGCGGGGTCGCCCTGTCGGGGCCGGACTGCCCACCCGTCCCGCTGCCCGTCTGCGTCCCGCCCCCGCCCCCCGTCCCCGGGCAGCCGCCGGGTGGCGGCGTGAAGCCCGACGACGGGCCGCCGTGGTGCCAGCCGCCGGGCCTGCCTCCAGGCGCCGTCGAGCCCGCGGACGCCTGACCGGCGCGTTCCCTGACCGCATCCGGGCGGGCCGCGCCGGCGGCGCGGCCCGCCCGATGAGCGGGAGCGACCCGGGCCGGGCGGCGGTCAGGGAGCCGGAGGCTGCCGCTCGGGCACCGGCTCCAGACGGTGCGCGGCGGCGGCCGCCTCCACGCGGTTGGCGACGCCGAGCTTCAGCAGGATGTTGGAGACGTGCACGCTGGCCGTCTTCTCGGTGATGAACAGCGCGCGGGCGATCTGCCGGTTGGTGTGCCCGAGAGCGACGTAGCCGAGGACCTCACGCTCCCGGCGGGTGAGGCCGAGCCGCTCGGCCGGCGACGGCGGCACCGCGGCACGGACCCGTCGGGGGCGCGCGGGCGCCGCCCGGTGCAGGTCGAGCCGGCCGCGCCCCGCCAGGGACTCGATCTCGCGCAGCAGCGGCCCGGCCTCCAGCCGGAGCGCGGTGCGGTGGGCCGCGCGCAGCGCGACCGCCGCGGCCCGTGGCGCCTTGGCGGACACCAGCGCCTCGGCCTGGCGCCAGCGCGCGTACGCCGCCGGGTAGGGCCGCCGTGCGGCGTCCCACGCCGTGGCCGCCGACGCCCACCGCTCGGGGTCCGGGCGCTGCTCCAGCCGCAGGAACTCGGCTTCGCACAGCGCCGCCTCGATCGCCGCCTCCGGCAGCGAGGCGTCCTGCCGGCCGAGGTCCCGCGCCTGGGCGAGCAGGACCGCGCCGGTCGAGTGGATCCCGTCGAGCTGGTCGTGGGCCCGCGAGGCGCGCGCCCGCTCCGCGCGGTCGGCCTCCGCGCGCACGCCGAGCGAGCACAGGCGGATCCCGAGGCCGGCGTCCTCCCCGCCTTCCACCAGCGCCAGCCCCCGGGTCACGGCGCGCCGGGCGGCGTCGTGGTCGGCCCGCCAGATCTCCAGCTCCGCCAGGCAGGCGTGCAGCGAGCCCAGGCGCTGCGGCTCGGTCACCCGCCCCGACAGCTCCACCACCCGGTCCAGGTGCGCCTGCGCCTGGTCGAACGCCCCCCTGCCGATGTCCAGCTCGCCCCGCACCAGGTGCAGCGACAGGCCGCCGGCGCCCATCGGCACCGCGCGCTCCAGCGCGCTGCGGGTCAGGTCGTCGGTCTCCCGCCAGCGGCCGAGCCGTAGCAGCGCGTCGGCGGCGTTGCACAGCAGCACGCCGCCGCCGGTCAGCTCGACGCCGAACTGGCGGGTCAGCTCCACGCCCCTGCGCGCGACGTCGAGGCCCTCCTCGAGTCGCCCCGCCTTGAGCAGCACGAACGACAGGTTCGAGTCCGCCCGGCTGAGGTCCTCGAAGCTGCCCGTGGCCTCGGCGATCCGGCGGGCCTCCAGCAGGGCGGCGACGCCGGCGTCGGGATCGCCGGTCATGGCCAGGTCCACGCCGAGCGTGTTCAGCGCGTGGCCCTCCTCGGCCCGGGAGCCGGCGCTGCGCGCCACCGCGATCGCCTCCTCGCTGCGGACCAGCGACTGGCGGAAGCGGGCGTTGCGCGCCAGCGCCGCGCCCTGGGCCGCGAGCACCCGGGCCCGCTCGGCCGAGGCCTGCTCGCCGGCGAGCAGGCCGCTCGCCGTGTCGTAGGCGTCCAGGGAGCCCTCGCTGTCGCCGGTCTCCCACAGGTACCGGCCGAGCCGCTCCTGCAGCGTGGCCGCGCGGGCGGGGTTCCGGGCGGGGTCGACGGTGGCGAGGACCTGGTGGGCGAGCGCGACCGCCCGGTCCGGGTATCCCGCCCAGCGGGCCGCCTCCGCCGCCTGCTCGAGCAGGTCGGCGTGGCGCATCCCGGTCCGCTCGCCCGCGTCCGGCACCTGGTCCCACAGCTCCAGCGCCCGCTCGAGCTGCCGGTGCGCCTCGCTGTAGGCCGACACGCAGGCCGCCGCCCGGCCCGCCTCGGCGGAGGCGACCAGCGCCCGGGGCAGGTCGCCGGCCGCGTGCCAGTGGTGCGCCAGCTCGGCCGCGACCTCCACGTCGGGGCGGCCGCCGGCGGCGCCCTGCGGGAGCGACCGCGCGATCGCGGCGTGCAGCCGCATGCGGTCGCCGGGCAGCAGCTCGGTGTAGACCGCCTCCTGGACCAGCGCGTGCCGGAAGACGTAGGCGTCCCGGTCCGCGGCGGGGACGAGGATGTGGCGGCTCACCGCCTGGCGCAGCGCCGGCAGGAGCCGCTCCTCGGGCAGGCCCGACGCGGCCGCGAGCAGGCGGTGCCCGACGCGCCGGCCGGCGGTGGCCGCGACCCGGACGGTCTCCTGGGCGTCCGGGGAGAGCGCGTCCACGCGCGCCAGCGCGACGTCGCGCAGCCTCGCCGGCAGCCGGCTGTCCGGCTCGCCCATCCCGCCCACGAGCAGCTCCTCGGCGAAGAAGGGGTTGCCCTCGGAGCGCGCGTGGATGCGGTCGACGGTCTCGGCGGGCGGGAGGCTGCCGAGGATGCCCTCCAGGAGGGCAGCCAGCTCCTCCCGGGCGAACCGTGCCAGCTCGATGCGCTCGCTGCCGTGGCCGCGGTCCAGCTCGGCCAGGACCCCGCGCGGCAGGTGGTCCTCGCGCGGCTCGTCGGTGCGGCAGCTGACCACGATCAGCGCCCGCTCGGACCGCAGGCTGCGGGAGAGGAAGCGCAGCAGGTCGAGCGTGGATCGGTCGACCCAGTGCAGGTCCTCCACGACCAGGACCAGCGGGGCGGCGGACCCGAGCCGGTCGACCAGGCGCAGCGCCAGCTCGAACAGGTGGGCCTGGGCGGACCGGCTGCCCGACCCGCCGTCGGGCGGCTCCAGCGGCTGCTCCCCGATGGGCAGCAGGCGCACCAGCTCCGGCCAGGAGGGTCCGAGCAGGTCGTGGAGCTGCGCCGGCTCCAGGTCGCGGACCAGGGGCCGGAACGCCTCGACGATCGGCCCGTAGGGCAGCCCGCCGCCGCTCAGCGGCATGCACGCGCCCACCAGCACGCGCGCGCCCGCGCCGGTCGCGTGCGCGGCGAACTCGCTCAGCAGCCGGGTCTTGCCGACGCCGGCCTCGCCGCTGACCACCATGGTCGCGGGCGACCCGGCGGCAGCGGCCGACAGCGCCGCCACCAGGCGGGCTAGCTCGGCTTCCCGAGCGATGAAGCGCGTGCTGGAGACCCGGGCCGTCATGTGCCGAGTATGAAGCGGTTCGACCAGGACCGTCGGCCCGAAGGGGCTGCCCGATCGTCTAAGGGAACCCGCCCCGCGGATCTACGGCGAATCCCCAATGCCCGGCGGCGCGCCGCAGCGGATCGTTGCAAGCCGCCGGCAGCGCCTCCCGGACCAGCGCCGGCCACCTCGAGCAGAGCAGATCGGAGAGGCCGGTGTCCGAGACCACCCCGCCGGGGACCATCCCGGCGACGACCGCCACCGCGTTGCTGGAACGGCTGCGGGCCTACGGCGTCCGCCACGTCTTCGGCGTGGTCGGGCGGGAGGCGGCCGCGATCCTCTTCGACGAGGTCGACGGGATCGAGTTCGTCCTGACCAGGCACGAGTTCACCGCCGGCGTGATGGCCGACGTGCTCGCCCGGCTGACCGGCCGGCCGCAGGCGTGCTTCGCCACGCTCGGCCCCGGCATGACCAACCTCACCACCGGCGTGGCCACCGCGGCACTGGACCGCAGCCCCGTGCTCGCGCTGGCCGCCCAGTCCGAGTCGCACGACTGCTTCCCCAACGAGACCCACCAGTGCCTTGACAGCGTGGCCGTGATGCGGCCGCTGGCGAAGTACAGCGCCCAGCTCCAGCGCGCCGAGCAGATCACCGACACCGTGGACGCGGCCGTCGCCGCGAGCATGGTCGAGCCGCTCGGCCCGAGCTTCGTCAGCCTTCCCGTGGACCTGCTCGGCGCGCCGGTCGCCGCCGCCCCGGCCGCCGGGCGGGCCCCGGCCGGCCAGGCGCTGCGGCCCAAGCGGACCGTCGACCCCGCGTGGCGCGGCGGCGTCGCCGACGCCGCCGCGCTGCTCGCCGGCGCGGCCAACCCGATGCTGGTCGTCGGCACCGCGGCCATCCGCGCCGGCGCCGTGGACGCGATCCGCGCGCTGGCCGAGCGCCTGCGCCTGCCGGTGGTCACGACCTACACGGCCAAGGGCGTCCTGCCCCACGGCCACGAGCTGAACTACGGCGCGGTCACCGGCTACATGGACGGCATCCTCGGCTACCCCGCGCTGGACGCCCTGTTCGGCCCCGCCGACCTCATCGTCGCGCTCGGCTACGACTACGCCGAGGACCTGCGCCCGTCGATGTGGACCCGGGGCGTCGCCAAGCGGGTCGTGCGGGTGGCGCCCGTGGTCAACCCGATCCCGCGGGTGCTGCGGCCGGACGTGGACGTGGTGGCCGACGTCGCGGACTTCGTCGCGGCCCTGGACCAGGCCACCGCCGGCTTCGCCCCGGCGCGGCCGCACGACGTCTCCGAGCTGCGGGCGCGGATCTCCGCGCTGCTCGCCGACCCGGGCGGCGACACCTGCGGCATGCGCGCCCACCAGGTCGTCGACTGCATGAACACGGCGCTGTCGTCGCTCGGCGGGGGGACGTTCGTCAGCGACATCGGCTTCTTCCGCCACTACGGCGCGCTGTTCGCCCGGTCCGACCGGCCCTACGGCTTCCTGACCTCCGCAGGCTGCTCCAGCTTCGGCTACGGGCTGCCCGCGGCGATGGCCGCCAAGCTGGCGCGGCCGCAGGAGCCGGTGTTCCTGATCGCCGGCGACGGCGGCTTCCACTCCAACAGCGCCGACCTGGAGACCGCGGCGCGGCTGGGCCTCGGCATCGTGATCGTGGTCGTGAACAACAGCCGCAACGGGCTCATCGAGCTGTACCAGAACCTCGGCCACGAGCGTTCCCACGCCCCCGCGGTGGCGTTCACCGACGTGGACTTCGTGCAGCTCGCGCAGGCCAACGGCGTCGCCGGCCAGCACGCGCACGACCGCTCGAGCCTGACCTCGGCGCTCCAGAAGGGCGCCGAGCTGCACGCCCCCTACCTGATCGAGGTACCCGTATGCTACGACCTGCAGCCGAACAGCTTCCGCGCGCTCGCCGTCTAGGCGCCGGCCGGGACCCGGCCCCGCCGCCGGGTGTGCTGCCCGGCGTCACCGGCTTCGCCGTCCGCGTCGGCCGCGGCGGCGACCCCGTCGGGCCGCCGCCCGGCGGCGCGCGCCTGGCGGCCCTCGGCCAGCGCCGGCGGTTCGAGCTGGAGGCCGGGCCCCTGGCCTGGTCCGGCGTCGCCCTGCTGGGCGCGCCCGGCGGCGAGCCGGCCAGCACCCCCGGCGGCGGACCCGCCGTCCCGCCCGGCGCCGGCCCGGTCGCAGGGCCGGGCACCGGCTGGCCGGTGGCCCGGGCCAACCGCGCCGCGCTGCTGTTCGCGGGCGAGCTGTACAACCACGACGAGCTGGCCGCCGCCCTCGGCGAGGACGCCGCGGCCGGCGCGGACGACGCCGACCTGGTGCTCGCCTGCTGGCTGCGCTACGGCGTGGCCACCTTCCGGCTGCTCAACGGCCGCTACGCCGCGATCCTCTCGGACGGGCCGGTGCTGGTCGCGGCCACCGACCACGCGGGCGGCGTCCCGCTGCACGTGCGCACCTCCGCGCCGGGCTCCGCGCGGCCGTGGGTGCAGGCCGCGACCGAGGCCAAGGCCCTGGCCGCCGGGGACCCCGGGGCCGGCCCGGCGCCCCGCCGCGTCGCCGCCGGGACCGCGCTGGTCGTCGACCTGGTGAGCCGGGACGCCCGCTGGCGGGTCGTGCGCACCTGGGCGCCGCCGCTGGCGCGACGGATCGTGCCCCCGGACGACGCCGTCGCCGCGGTCCGCGACCGCCTGGAGCGGGCGGTCCGCACGCGCGCCGCCGGTGAGCCGACCGTGGTCATCTCCGGCGGGATCGACTCCGGCGTGGTCGCGGCCGTGACGGTCGCGGCGCGCGGGAGCGTGCGGACGGTCAGCCTCGGCACCGACGTCGCCGACGAGTTCGACGCCGCCCGCGCCGTGGCGGCCCACCTCGGCACCGCGCACCGCGAGCTGACCGTGCCCGCCGAGCAGCTCGTCGGCGAGCTGCCCTGGGCCGTGTGGGCGGCCGAGTGCAGCGACCCCGACGTGCTGGAGTACCTGCTGCCGCTGGTCGCGCTGTACCGGCGGCTGGACGGCGGGCCGCTGCGGATCCTGACCGGCTACGGCGCGGACATCCCGCTCGGGGGGATGCACCGGCGGGCACAGCGGCTCGGGGCGCTCGACGAGGCGATCGCCGCCGACATGAACAGCTTCGACGGCCTCGGCGAGATGGCGCCGGCGCTGTCCGGCGTCGCCGGGCACTGGAGCACGCACCCGTTCTGGGACCGCGACGTGCTCGACCTGCTGGTGGCGCTCGAACCCGGGCTCAAGCGGCGGGCGGGCCAGGACAAGTGGGTGCTGCGCGAGGCGTTCGCCGACCTCCTGCCCGCCGTCACCGTGCGCCGCGCCAAGCTCGGCATCCACGAGGGCTCCGCGGTCACGGGCACCTGGTCCCGCCTGCTGCGGGCGGCCGGGGTCCGGGCCCGCGACGTGCCCGCGGCCAAGCAGGCGGCGGCCAGGCGGCTCTACGAGCGGCTCGTCCTCGGCGACGCCCGCCCCGACGAGATCACCCTGGACGCCGTGGTCGGCAGGGACGCCACCGTGCGGCCGGGTCGGCCGGCATGAGCGCCCGGGCGCCGACCCGGGGTCGGGGACCCCGGGTCGAGGACGGCGGAGCCGGCGGCGCGTACGCGGCGCGGTACCGCGGCTTCGCCGGCAGGCGGCTGGCGCTGGTCGAGAGCATGCTGCACGGCGCGTTCTACGACGGGATCCACGAGGCCCGCGGCTTCGGCCTGCGCGTCTGGGTGCTGCTGCGCGAGCACGGCTGGTACGCCGCCGACGAGGACTGGGCCGGCCACCCGCTCACCCGCACCGACCGGCTGTCCTACGTGGACACCCACGACGCGGACGCCGTCGTCGCGGCGATCAGCGACGACCGCGGCCAGCCGCTGGTGGACGGCGTGACGACGTTCTCCGACTACCACACCGAGGTCGCCGCCGAGGCGGCCCGCCGCCTCGGCCTGCCCGGTCCCGGGGTCCGGCCGGTCGCGACCGCCAACCACAAGCACCTGCTCCGCGAGGCCCTCGGCGCCAGCCCGTACAACCTCCCGCACGTGCTGGTCACCGGCGCCGGCCAGCTCCCCGACGCCGCGCGGCGCCTCGGCTTCCCGATGGTCGCCAAGCCCCCGTCCGAGGCCATCAGCCACGGCGTGCGCCTGGTCGAGGACGCCGCGGCGCTGCGGCGGGCGTACGCGGAGCTGTCCGCCGTCCGGCACAGCCTGCGGGGCCAGCCGCGCCCCGGCCACGTCCTGCTCGAGCGGTACGTGGACGCCCCCGAGGTCAGCGTGGAGTCGCTCACCATCGACGGCACCACCTACTTCTACGGGCCGACCGCCAAGGAGCTGCGCCCGCCGCCGACGTTCCTGGAGTCCGCGCACAGCTTCCCCGCGCGCCTGGACCGCGACCAGTGGCACGCCGTCAAGGCCGCCGTGGGCGAGGCGCTCGACACGATCGGCTACCGCCAGGGGCCCTGCCATACCGAGGTCAAGCTGACCCCGGGCGGCCCGCGCATCGTCGAGGTCAACCCGCGGCTGCCGGCCGGCGGCATCACCGAGATGGTCCGCGACGTCTGCGGCCAGAGCCCGCACCTGGACGCCAAGCTGCTCGCGGTCGGCGAGCGGCCCCGGCCGCCCGGCGGCGAGCGCCGCGGCGGGGCCGCCGTGGTGGTGCTCTACCCGCCGCAGGGCGCCGGCGTGCTGGAGGCGGTCGAGGGCGTCGAGGCCGCCGCCGCGGTGCCCGGCGTGCGCGTGACCCTGCTGGCCAGGCCCGGGGACCACCTGTGGCACCGCCTCGACAACTCGGGCCGGGTCGGGTTCGTGTACGCCCGCGGCCCGGACGCCGCGACCGCGCTGGCGACGGCCCACCGCGCCGCCGCTCTGGTCACCGTGCGCGTCAAGCCCGAGGAGCCGCAGCCGGAGGCGGCGCCGTGACCGGCGGAGCGCAGGTCGCGACCACCGGGTCGCCGCGGTACGCGCAGGTGGCGACGTTCATGCGGCTGCGCCACCTCCCGGACCCGACCGGGTTCGACGTCGTCGTCGTCGGCGCCCCCTACGACGGGGGGACCAGCTACCGGCCGGGCGCCCGCTTCGGGCCGAGGGCCATCCGCGCCGAGTCGGGGCTCATCCACGGCACCGGCATCGACCGCGGGCCGAACGTGTTCGAGCTGATCGACGCGTGCGACGCGGGCGACGTGGACCTCAGCCCCTTCTCGATGGACCTGGCGATCGGCACCGCGACCGCGGCGCTGGGCGACCTGCTGCGCGGCAACCAGGCGTTCCTGCTGCTCGGCGGGGACCACTCGCTGACGCTGGCCGCGCTGCGCGCGGTCAGCGCCGTCCACGGCCCGGTCGGCGTGCTGCACCTGGACGCGCACAGCGACACCTTCCCGCCGGTCTACGGCGGCCGGTACCACCACGGCACGCCGTTCCGCTGGGCCATCGAGGAGGGCCTGGTCGACCCGGCGCGGATGGTCCAGGCCGGGATCCGCGGGCACAACCCCGCCCCCGACTCGCTCGACTTCGCCCGCGGCCACGGCGTGCGCGTCCTCACCACCGCGCAGTGCGTGCGGCTCGGCCCGGCGGGCGTGGCCGCCGCCGTCCGCGAGACCGTCGGCGACGCGCCGCTGTACGTGTCGGTGGACGTCGACGTCGTCGACCCGGCGTTCGCCCCGGGCACCGGCACGCCCGCGCCCGGCGGCCTGTCCTCCTTCTTCCTGCTGGAGCTGCTCGGCGTCGTCGGCGACCTGCGCCCGGTCGGGTTCGACGTCGTCGAGGTCTGCCCGCCCCACGACCCCTCCGGCATCACCGCGCTGCTCGCCGCCGAGGTCGGCGCGGAGCTGCTCTACCAGTACGCGCGCAGCCCGCGCGCCCGCCGTCCCACCCGACCCGTCCCGCGTCCACGAACCAGTCCGAGGAGGTCCACCGTGACCGCTGCCGTCCACACCGCCCCCGCCCCGACCGTCGGGTGCGCCGCCTGGCACGAGGAGCTGCTGGCCCTGCGCCGGACGCTGCCGGCCGTGCCCCGGGCCGACCTGCCCGCCTTCTTCGCCGCGGCCGCCGACGCCGCGACCCGGCTCCCCGAGGAGCTGGTCTCCCGGCTCGCCGACTTCCGCGCCTACGGCAACGAGGACGGCTACCTGCTGCTGCGCGGGCTGCCGGTCGACGAGGACGAGCTGCCCGCCACGCCCACGTCGACGCCGGCGCCGACCGGGCGCCCGCTGCTGGCCATGGAGGCCTGGCTGGCCATGGTCGGGCGCTGGCTCGGCCTGCCCACGGGCTACTGCGAGCTGCGGGTCGGCACCGTGCTCCAGGACATCTACCCCTCGCCCGGCGCCCACCACCTGTCCTCGGAGACCTCCGAGACGCTGCTGGAGTTCCACACCGAGATGGCCTACCACCGCCACCAGCCGCACTACGTCATGCTCGCCTGCTCGCGCGCCGACCACGAGCGGCGCGCGGCCACGCTGGTCGCCTCGGTCCGCAAGGCGCGGCGGCTGCTGGACGCCGAGGACCAGAGGCAGCTCTACGACGAGCCGGTGCCCTGCCTGGTCGACGTCGCCTTCCGCGACGAGGACGGGTCCAGCCCGATCGCCTCGGTCCAGGTCCTCCACGGCGACCCGGCCGACCCGCTGCTCGGCTACGACCGCGAGCTGCTCAGCCCCAAGTCGGCCGCTGCCGAGCGCAGCCTGGCCGCGCTGTCGACGGCGCTGGACCAGGTGACCGAGGCCGTGCGCCTGCGCCCGGGCGACCTGCTGATCGTGGACAACGACCGGACCACCCACGCGCGCAGCCCGTTCTCGCCGCGCTGGGACGGCAGCGACCGCTGGCTGCACCGGATGTACGTGCGGGTGCCGCAGCGGCTGGACGCGCCGGCCCTGCCGGCCGAGGTGGTCCCGTTCGTCCCGCGCTGACGGCGGAACAGGACCCGACGACGGCAGGAGGTGAGCTGGTGCGCAGCGCCGCGGAGGCGGGCGTGCGCGTGGTGGACTCCGCGGCGCAGGTGCCGGCCACGGCGTGGGACGCCCTGGTCGGGCCGGAGGACCTGTTCCTGTCCTCGCGCTGGCTGCGGGTGGCGGAGGCCACCGCCGGGGTGCCGATGCGCTACCTGCTGCTGGCTCGCGGCGGCCGGCCGGTCGCCGGGCTGCCCGCCGCGCTGGCCGGGACGGCGGCGCCGTGGCTCTCCGGCCGGCCCGACACCCTGCTGGAGCGCTGCGCGCGCGAGGGGATGCCCGGTGCGGCCGAGTGCCGCGGCGCCCTGCCCGTGGACCTGGCCGGCGCGCTGCTGCCGAGCCTGGTCTGCGGCGGGCGCCATCTCGGCCGCACCCGGGTGGTCGGCGGCCCGGCCGCCGGTGCCGTCAACGGCGATGGCACCCGTGCGGCCGGCGCCGCCGCCGAGCTGGTCGCGGCCGCCGAGCGGCTGGCGCGCACGCTCGGCGCGCGCTCGGTGGCGTTCCTGTACGTGGACGACCGCGACGCGGCGCTGCGCGGCGCGCTGGCGGCCCGCGGCTACGCCGGCCACGTCTCCGGCAGCTACAGCTGGCTGCCGCTGGCGCCCGGCGGGTTCAGCGGGTGGCTGGCCGGCCTGTCGGCGCACCGGCGGCGGCGCGTGCTGGCCGACCGCCGCCGGCTGGAGGCGGCCGGGGTCCAGGTGCGCCTGGAGCCGCTGACCGCCGCGGCGATCCCCCGCCTGGCCGAGCTGGAGGCCGAGCTGCTGACCAGGTACGGGCTGCGCTGGGTCCCCGCCCAGTCCGAGCGGGTCCTGCGGCGGGTGCTGGCCGAGCTGGGCGGCGACGCGCTGGTGTCGGTGGCCTCCGGCGGCGGCGGCGTCCGCGGCTTCGCGCTGGTCCTGCGGCACGGCCCGGCGTGGTTCGCGCACCGGGCCGGCTTCGACTACGCCTGGCAGGGCAGGCTCCCCCTGTACTTCGAGGTCCTCTACCACCACCTGATCGAGCAGGCGCCCGCCGCCGGCGTCACCGCGATCCACTACGGCACCGGCAGCGCGCAGGCCAAGCGGTCCCGTGGCTGCCTGGCGGCCGACCAGCACGCGTTCCTGCTGCGGATCCCGGCCGACGGGGGCGGGCGGTGACCCTCCCGCGCGGCCGGGGGGTCGGCTGGTTCGGCCTGGCCGGGCTGGTCAACGCGCTCGGCACCGGCTTCTTCTACCCCTTCCAGCTGCTGTTCTTCCGGTCGGTCCTGGGACTGCCGCTGGCGGTCGTCGGCGCCGGGCTGACCGTCGCCACGCTCGCGGCGCTGCCGGCGGTGTTCCAGGTCGGGCGCCTGGTCGACCGGGTGGGGCCGAGGCCGGTGCTGATCGGCGCGGCCCTGCTGCGCGGGGGCGCGTTCGTCGGCTACGTCCGCGCCGACGGCGTCGCCGCGTTCCTGGCCCTCAGCGTGCTGGTCGCGGTCTGCCAGCGCGCCGAGCAGACCGCCACGCCGGTGCTCGCCGCGGCGGTCGCGCCGCCCGGCCAGGTCGGCCAGTGGCTGGCGCTGGCCAAGGTGGTGTTCAACGCCGGCATCGGCGGCGGCGCGCTCCTGGCGAGCCTGGTCCTGGTCGCCACCCCCGGCGGCTTCACCGCGCTCGGCCTGGTCAACGCGGTGAGCTTCGCCGGGGCCGCGCTGCTGTACCTGCCGCTGCGCGGCTGGACCCGCGCCACCGCCCCGCGGCGGGGCCCGGGCGGCGCCGCCCGGCCCTGGCGCAACCCGCTGTTCCTGCACGTCACCGCGGCGAACTTCGTGCTCCTCACGGTGATCGTGAGCGCGGAGGTCGGGCTGCCGGTCTACCTGGTCGACGTCCTGGACGCGCCCTCGTGGACGGTCGGCCTGCTGTTCGCCGTGAACACCGCGCTCATGGTGCTGCTCCAGATCCCCGTCAGCGGCCGGCTGCGCGACCGCCGGCCCCTGCCGGTGGTGGCGCTCGGGGTCGCGCTGCACGGCGGGCTGCCGCTCGCGCTCGGCGTCGCGGCCGGGCTGCCGTTCGGCTCGCAGCTCGCGCTGCTCCTGCTCGGGATGGTCGCCTACACCTTTGGAGAGATCGTGGCCACACAGACCTTGGCGGTGCTGCTGGTGTCCCTGCCGCCGGAACGGGAACGCGGGTCCTACCAGGCCTTCAACCAGGTCCTGGTGGGCCTGTCGCTGGGCCTGGCGCCACTGCTGGTGACGGCGGTCCTGGTGCGCAGCCCGGTCGCGCTGTGGTGGATCCTGCTCGCCACGGTCGCCGTCGCGGCCGCGGACGTCCTCGCCCTCCAGCGGCGGTCCGGCCGCCTGGTCGCGGAGGCGGTCAGGTGACCCCCACCCGGCCCGGCACGGGGTCCGGGGTCCGGCACGCCGCGGGGTTCGACGCCGCCTCGGGGGGCGTGGTCAACCCCTCCGGGCGGGCGGGCGGGACGCTGCGCCTGGTGACCTCGGCGGACGTGGACTCGCTCGACCCGGCGCGGACGTACTACGTGTGGAGCTGGCTGCTCCAGCGCACCTTCCAGCGCACGGTCATGGCCTACGCGCCCGCGCCGGGGCCGGCCGGCCGCGGGCTCGTCCCCGACCTCGCCACGGCCCCCGGCCGGCCCGGCGACGGCGCGCGCACCTGGACCTACGTGCTGCGCCGCGGGGTCCGGTTCGAGGACGGCGCCCCCGTCACCTCCCGCGACGTCAAGTACGCGGTCGAGCGGCTGTTCGCCCAGGACGTGCTGCCCGGCGGGCCGACCTACCTGGTGCAGCTGCTGGACGACCCCGTCGCGCCGTACCCGGGACCGTACCAGGACCCGCATCCCGAGCGGCTCGGCCTGCGCGCGGTGGAGACGCCCGACGACCATCGCATCGTGTTCCACCTGCGGCGGCCGTTCGCCGACTTCGACTACCTCATGGCGCAGCCGACCACCGCCCCGGTGCCGCGCGCGGCCGACACCGGCGCCTCCTACGGCCGGCGGCCGGTCGCCAGCGGGCCCTACCGGATCGGCGCCTACGAGCCCGGCCGGGCGCTGCGGCTGGTCCGCAACCGGTGCTGGGACCGGGCCACCGACCCGCTGCGCCGGGCGCTGCCCGACGAGATCGCGGTCGCCGTCGGGCTGGACGTGCACGAGGTCGACCGGCGCCTGCTCGCCGGCGAGTTCGACGTCAACCTGGAGGGCCGGGGCACGCAGCTGGCGACGCAGCAGCGGATCCTGGACGACCCGGCGCTGCTCGCCAACGCGGACAACCCCTCGACCGGGTTCCTGCACTACATCGCGATCCAGCCGCAGGTGCCGCCGCTCGGCGACGTCCACTGCCGCCGGGCGGTGCAGTACGCGGCGGACAAGCTGGGGCTGCAGCTGGCCAGGGGCGGCCCGGTGCTCGGCGGGGACATCGCGACCAGCTTGCTGCCGCCGTCGCTGCCCGGGCACGAGCCGTTCGACCGCTACCCGTCCGGGCCCGACCGGCGGGGCGACCTCGCGGCGGCCCGCGCGGAGCTGGCCGCCGCGGGCCTCCCCGGCGGCTTCCGCACCACGATCGCCACCCAGCGCGGCAAGTTCCGGGGGGTGGCGGACACGCTGGCGCGCTCGCTCGCCCGCGTCGGCATCCTCGCAGACGTCGTCGAGCTGGACGTGGCCAGCTACTACCACGCCGGCATCGGGCGGCCCGCCACGGTCCGGGCGATGGGCCTGGGCCTGGCGGTGACCGACTGGGGAGCGGACTACCCGACCGGGTACGGCTTCCTCGCCCCGCTGGTGGACGGCAGGCACGTCAAGCCCCGGGGCGGCAACCACAACTTCGCCGAGCTGGCCGACCCCGAGATCGACGCGCTCGTCGACCAGGCCCTGGCCAGCACCGACCCGGCCCGCCACGCTCGGCTCTGGAACCGGGTGGACCGCCTGGTCATGGAGCACGCGGTGATCCTGCCGACGGTCCACGACCGGACGCTGCACTACCGCCACCCGCGGGTGACCAACGTGTACGTGCACCCGGCCTTCGGCCTGTACGACCTCCAGGCGCTGGGGGTGGGGCGATGACCAGCCACGCGACCCGCGGCCAGGGGACGCGCCGCGCGCGCGGCGGCCACGACGGCAGGCGCCCGTCCCCGAGCCCGGGCACGGACCGGGTGCCCGGCTGGGACGGCGGGTTCAACGCGGGCCTCAGGACGGTCGTCAACGCCTCCACGCGCACCGGCGGCACCCTGCGCTTCGCACGCACCGACGACCTGGACTCGCTCGACCCGGGCGACACCTACTACGCCTACGTGTGGAACCTGCTGCGGCTGGTCGGCCGGACGCTGCTGACCTACCAGCCGCTGCCGGGCCGCGCCGGGCAGCAGCTCGTCCCCGACCTCGCGACGTCGCTGGGCGCGGCCGGCGACGGCGGGAGGACCTGGACCTACCGCCTGCGGCGGGGGGTGACGTTCGAGGACGGGACCCCGGTCACCGCCCACCACGTCAAGTACGCGATCCAGCGCAGCAGCTTCGCGCCCGAGCGCCTGTCCGGCGGGCCGACGTACTTCCGCCGCTACCTCGACGGCCCCGACGCGATCCGGACGCCGGACGCGCACACCCTGGTCTTCCACCTTCGGGAGCCGTTCGCGATGTTCGACTATCTCGTCACGCTGCCGGGGACCGCGCCGGTGCCGCCGGAGCACGACACGGGCGGCGGCGCCGCCACCGGCCCGCCGGCCACCGGGCCCTACCGGGTCCACCGCTACCGGCGCGGCGAGCGGCTGGAGCTGGCGCGCAACCCGCGCTGGCGCCCGGTCACCGACCCGCTGCGCCGGCAGCTCGCCGACCGGGTCGTGGTGGACCTGGGCGTCGACGGGCACACGGTCGACGAGCGGCTGCTCGCCGGCGAGGTCGACGTCGACCTCGCCGGCGTCGGCGTGCAGCCCGCCACGCTCGCCCGGATCCTGGCCGAGCCCGCCCTGCGCGCCCGGGCCGACAACCCGCTCATCGGCTTCACCTGGATGTACGGGATCAACGCGCGCGTGCCGCCGTTCCAGGACATCCACTGCCGGCGGGCGGTGCAGCACGCCACGGACAAGGCCGGGATGCAGGCGGCCTACGGCGGCCCGGCGGCCGGGGACATCGCGACCACGATCCTGCCGCCCACGATCGACGGCTACCGGCCGTTCGACCGCTACCCCTGCGGGCCCGACGGCCGCGGGGACGCCGAGGCCGCCCGCGCCGAGCTGGCGGCCGCGGGCATGCCGGAGGGGTTCCGCACCCGCATCGCCGCCCGCGAGGACCGCCTCAAGGAGTTCGCGGCCGCCCACGCGCTGCGGGCGTCCCTGGCCACGGTGGGCATCCAGGCCGAGGTGCTCGGGTTCCGCTCGGGCGACTACTTCGACCGCTACGCGGGCGTGCCCGCCTACCTGCACGCCAACGGCATCGGCATCGTCATGTTCGGGTGGGGCGCGGACTTCCCCGACGGGTTCGGCTTCCTCGACCAGATCGTGAACGGCAGGGCCGTCAAGCCGGCCGGGAACCACAACTTCGCCGAGGTCGACCTCCCCGAGGTCAACGCGTTGCTCGACCTCGGCGCTCGGACCGCCGGCCCGGCCCGGCGGGCGGGCATCTGGGGGGAGATCGACCGCCTGGTGATGGAGGACGCCTCGATCTGCCCCTACCTGTACGCCAAGTCGCTGCTGTACCGCGGCCCGCGCGCCACGAACGTCTACGTCAGCGGGGCGTACGGCATGTACGACTACGTGTCGCTCGGCGTGGCGGAGGTGCAACCGGGGACCTGAGCCCGCATCATGCCCGGGACGGGACGAGGCGAGGAGGGACCGGGCGGATGGGTCGGACGCAGGGCCCGCGGGGCTTTCGGGTGTACACGGCCAACGTCGGCCTCAAGGACGGGCACGACGACCTCGCCGTGCTGGTGTCCGAGGTCCCCGCGACCGTGAGCGCGGTCTTCACCCGGTCGCGCTTCGCCGGCCCCAGCGTCGCGCTCAGCCGCGAGGCCGCCCGCGACCACTCGGCCCGCGGCGTGGTCGTGCTCGCCCGCAACGCCAACGTCGCGACCGGGCGGGAGGGCGCCGAGTACGCCGCCGAGGTCCGCCGGCGCGCCGCCGCCACCATCGGGATCGGCGAGGACGAGCTGCTCATCGCCTCGACCGGCGTGATCGGCGAGCGCTACCCGATGGACCGGGTCCGGGAGGGGCTGGAGCGCATGCCCTGGCCGTTCCCGGGCGCCGACTTCGCGGCCGCCGCCCGGGCCATCATGACCACCGACACCCGGCCGAAGCTGGTCACGGCGACCTGCGGGGAGGCCACGATCGTCGGCATCGCCAAGGGCGTGGGGATGATCGAGCCCAACATGGCCACCCTGCTCACCTTCTTCTGCACCGACGCGGCCGCCGGCGGGGCGGAGCTGGACGCCGCCTTCCGCCGCGTGATCGCCCGGACGTTCAACGCGGTCAGCATCGACACCGACACCTCCACCAGCGACACCGCCGCGATCTTCGCCAACGGCCTCGCCGGCGGGGTCGACCCGGACCGGTTCGAGCGCGCGCTCCACGGCGCCGCCCTGCACCTGGTGCGCGAGATCGCCCGCGACGGCGAGGGCGCCGGCAAGCTCCTGACCGTGCGCGTCAGCGGCGCCCGCGACGACGCGCAGGCCAAGCGGGTCGGCAAGACGGTCGTGAACTCGCCGCTGGTCAAGACGATGGTCCACGGCGGCGACCCCAACTGGGGGCGGGTGGCCATGGCCGTCGGCAAGTGCGAGGACGACCTGGACATCAGCCCGCAGCGGGTCCGCATCCACTTCGACGAGACCGAGGCCTACCCCGCCGAGGCGGACGCGGCCGCCCTGGACCGGATCGCTCGCCACCTCGCCGGCGACGACGTGCGGATCCACGTCGACCTCGGTATCGGCGCCGGCGAGTTCACCGTCTACGGCTGCGACCTCACCGCCGGCTACGTCCGCGTGAACGCGAGCTACCGGAGCTGACCGGCACCCTGGACGTCTCCCTGATCACCCTCGGCGACCCGCACCGGCTCACCGGCGGGTACCTGTACCACCGGCGCATGGCCGAGCTGGCCCCCGCCCACGGCGCCAGGGTCGGGTTCGTGTCGCTGCCCGACCGGCCCTTCCCCCTGCCCGCGCTGGCCGGCCCGGCCACGCTGCGGCGGGCCGCCCGGGGCGCGGCGGGGCAGGGCGGGCCGCAGCCGGCCGTGCTGGTCCTGGACAGCATCGCCGCGGCCTGCCTCGGTCCCTGGCTGGCCGCGCGGCGGCCGCAGGTGCCGCTGGTGGGCAGCCTCCACCAGCCGCCGGGCGGCATCGACCACGGGCCGGCCAGGCAGGCCCTGCAGGCGCGGCTGGACCGGCTGGCGTGGCGGCGCGCCCGCCTGCTCCTGGCCGCCAGCCAGGCCCTGGCCGAGCGCCTGGTCGCCGAGGGGTTCCCCGCCGGGCGGGTGCGGGTGCTGCCGCCCGGCCGCGACGTGGCGGCCGCGCCGGCCAGCCCGCCGCCCGACCTGCGCGCCGGCCGCCGGGCCGGCCTGCTGTGCGTGGCGGGCTGGGTCGCGCGCAAGGGCATCCTGCCCCTGCTGGAGGCGACCGCCCGGCTCCCGGGCGACCTGGCCACCCTCCACCTGGCCGGCGACGACCGCGCCGAGACGCGCTACGCGGCCAGGGTGCGGGCGCGGCTGGCCCGGCCCGACCTGGCCGGCCGGGTGGTCGTCCACGGCCCCCTGGCCCGGGAGCGGGTGGCCGCCCTCTACCAGGCGGCCGACGTGTTCGTGCTGCCGAGCTTCCGCGAACCCTACGGGACGGTGTGGGGCGAGGCCATGGCGGCCGGCCTGCCGGTGGTCGGCTGGCGGGCGGGCAACCTGCCGCACCTGGCCGAGCACGGCCGCGAGGGGCTGCTGGTCCCACCCGGCGACGTGGGCGCGCTCGCCGCGGCCCTGACCCGCCTGGCCCGCGACCCGCCGCTGCGGCTGCGGATGGGCGTGGCGGCGCGCGCGCGCGCCGCCACCCGCCCCACCTGGGACCAGACGGCTGCCCGGTTCTTCGCGGCGCTGCGCGAGGCGGCTCACAGCGGCCCACCGTAGCCGGCGAAGTCGGTGGGCGTCTCCCAGACCCGCACCGTGAGCGCCTCGCCGCCCGCCGCCAGCACCCACGGGGCGAGGTGCCCGTAGGCCCACCTGGCCAGCACCTCGACGGTGACCGCCCCGGCCCAGGCGGGGCGGATCTCCTCCAGGTCCCGGCCGTCGATCGCCGCCGCGGCGTCCCGCAGCGCCGCCCGCAGCAGGTCCAGGTCGCAGACCATGCCGTGCTCGTCCAGCGCCTGCCTGGCGACCACGACCTCGATCCGGTAGTCGTGGGCGTGCAGCTCGCCCTCGGGGCCGGGGACCGGCATCCGGTGCAGCGCCCGCACCTCGACGCTCGAGCCCACCTCGTAGCCGGACCCGCCCTGGTGGTGCCGGTCGCCGGTCATCGCCGCGCGCCTGCAGGGTCGGGCCCTGGCCGGCCGTAGCGCAGGACGGCGTGGAGGAGGTCGGGATCCCCCCGGTCCAGGCTGGCGTAGGCCTCGGCGGCCCGCTCGAAGGGGAACCCACGCGCGGGCAGGGCGTCCAGCGGCAGCTCCCGCAGCAGCCGCCAGGCCAGCGCCGCGCGCCGGCCCCGGTCCCACCTGGCCGTGAGCGCGGCCGGGAGGGTGGAGACCTGGGTGCTGCGGATGCGCAGGCGCCGGCGGTGGAACCCACCGCCGAGGGGCAGCGCCGCGCGCCTGGTGCCGTACCAGGAGCAGACCAGCGCGGTGCCCTCGTGGGCGAGCAGGCCCAGGCTCGCCGCCAGGGCGTCCGGGTTCCCGCTGGCCTCGACCACCAGGTCGGCGCCGCGGCCGCCGGTGGCCTCGGCCACGGCCGCGCCGGCCTCCTCGGGGGCGACCGCGCGGACGCCGAGCGCCGCGGCCGCCGCCCGCCTGGCCGGCCGCGGCTCCGAGCCCACCACCACCGCGCCGGTCCGGCACAGCAGCGCCGCGGTCAGGATGCCGACCGTGCCCATCCCGGCGACCACCGCCGTCTCCCCGAGCCTCGGGGCCGCGTCCAGGCAGGCCTGCAGCGCCGTCTCGACCAGCGGGTAGAGGACCGCCGCCTCGGGCCGCAGGCCGCCGACCGGGACGGCGTCCCCGGCGTCGACGACGAACCGGTCCTGGTGCGGATGGAAGGCGAACACGCGCTGGCCCTCGCGCAGAGACCCGGCCGGGCGGAGCACCCGGCCGACGGCGCTGTAGCCGTAGCGGAACGGGTAGGCGAACGTGCCCGCCAGCACCCCCAGCGTCTCGTCCAGGGGCAGCGCCGGGTCGACCTCGCCCCGGTAGGCCAGCAGCTCGGTGCCGCCGGAGATCCCCGACAGCTCGGTGGCGACCAGCACGCGGCCCGCCGACAGCTCGGGGAGGCCCACCTCGCGCACCTCGACCCGGCGGGGGCCGACGAAGTGGACCGCCCGGGCCTTCCCGCCACGCGCGCCCATGGGCCGCCCGCCTACCCGCGGCCGGGCCCGGTAAACCTTGGTGCCCGGCCGCGGGCGGGACTCCGCCGGGCGCCACGATTGGTTCCCCCCCTGCTGGGCAACAGCACCACCATGACCTTCCCCGAGGAGGCGGCGCGCCGACGGGCCCCCCGGGGCCCCGCCAGGCCCCGGGCCGACGCGGGCGCCAAGCGTCGGGCGGGGACCGGCCCGGCGGGGGACCGGGGCGGCACGCCGGACATCACCCGGCTGCTCGGTGCGGTCCGGCCACGCGCCGACCGCCCCTACGTCGTGCTCAAGTACGCCCAGACCCTCGACGGCCGGATCGCGGCCGCGGGCGGGGACTCCAAGTGGATCAGCGGCAGCCTCGAGCGGCGCGTCTCCCACGCCCTGCGGGCGGCCTGCGACGCGGTGCTGGTCGGCAGGGGCACGGTGCTGCGCGACGACCCGCTGCTCACCGTGCGGATGGTCGCGGGCGCCTCGCCGGTCCGGGTGATCCTGGACAGCCGGCTGCGCGTCCCGCCCGGCGCGGGAGTGTTCGGCGCCGGCGCCGCCACGCTCGTGCTCGCCTCGGCGCGCTCGGACCCGGGCCGCCGCGCCGCCCTGCGGGAGCGGGGCGTGCGGGTGGAGCTGGTCCGCGACGGCCCCGGCGGGCTCGACCTCGGCGACGGCCTGGCCCGGCTGCTGTCGACGGGGATCCGCTCGGTGCTGGTCGAAGGCGGCGCGCGGGTCATCACCTCGCTGCTGCGGGCGCGGCTGGTGGACCGGGTGGTGGTGAGCGTCGCCCCGATCCTGCTGGGCCGGGGGGTCGAGGCGGTGGGGGACCTCGGGACGCGGCGGGTGGCGGACGGGCTGCGGCTGGCCGACCGGACCGTGCAGCACGCCGGCGCCGACATCCTGCTCGGCGGCGACGTCGTCGACGGCCAGGGCGGCCCCGGGCCGGCCCGGCCGGGCTGAGGCGGCCCAGCCGGGGGCGCCGACCGGCGCGGTGGTCAGGGACGCGGTCAACCCTGCGCTCGTGACTGTTTGCCTGGCGTCCGATCGGGCAGCCAGGAGGACATGCGTGCGCGCTGGTACGAGAAGGCGATCATCTACTGCCTTGACGTCGACGCCGGCGAGCAGGACGAGACCTGGACCCACGACGAGACCGCCAGCGACCAGCGGCAGGACGTGTTCGCCCAGTTCGGGCCCGACCAGCGCATGCGCCTGCACGACCGCGGCATCCGGCGGCGCCTGGCGCCGATGCTCGGAGGCGACCGGTGGATCCGGCTCTGCCGCCCCATCTCTGACCCACCCGCGAAGGGACGCGATAGGGGTAGGACACCTTGCCCCGCTTCGGGGAACATCACCGTGTCCACGGAAGCGGGGCGAGGTCAGACCCCGACCAACGAGCAGGAGAGCCGCGATCATGAAGCTCACGACCACCACGTTTGTCTCCGTCGACGGCGTGATGCAGGGACTCGGCGGGCCGGACGAGGACCGCCGCGGCGGATTCGAGCGCGGCGGATGGGTCACGCCGCTGTTCGACCACGAGGCCGCGACGTTCCTCAACCAGGTCTACCAGCGCGCCGACGCGTTCCTGTTCGGCCGACGGACCTACGAGATCTTCGCCGGCTCCTGGGGAGCGATGGCAGATCCGGGCAGCAACCCCATCGCAGCGGCCTTGAACACGCGGCCGAAGTACGTCGCATCGACCAGGCTCACCGACCCGCAGTGGTCGGACACCACCGTCCTCTCCGGTGACGTCGCGGCCGCCGTCTCCCAGCTGAAGGCCGAGCCGGCGGGTGAGCTGCAGGTGCACGGCAGCGGCAGCCTGATCCGCTGGCTGTTCGACAACCAGCTCGTCGACGAGATCACCCTGTTGGTCTGCCCCGTGGTCGTCGGTCAGGGCACGCGGCTGTTCCCCGACACCGGCCCGGACGTCGCGCTCGACCTGGTGGAATCGCGGTCCACCCCGAAGGGGGTGACGATCCAGGTCTACCGGCCTACCGGCCGCCCGCAGTACGAAACGGCCACGCCCGACTGAACACGTGACGGACGACCGCGTTCTTCCACCGCAGGTCGGAGGTCGACTGCAGGCTCACGTGCCGGGTCCCGGGGTGAGGGCGGCCAGACACGCCGTGGCGGACCTATCCGGGCGCTCGCGCCCGGCTCGCCCAGCGGCGCACCGCCGCCTCCACCTCGCCGTCGGCGACGCGGTGCCGCCACCCCCAGACGCCGCCCGCGGCCTCGAGCTTGACCGCCAGCCGGTGGATGCGCGCCCGCTCCTGGTCCGGGGTGAGCCTGCCGGAGGCGATCAGCGTGGTGTACCGGACGGTGTCGACCACCGCGGACTTGACCCGCTCGTGCGCGAGGTAGATGCCGACGTCGGGCTCCCAGCCCGCCGAGCAGGCCGCCGGCGCCACCCGCTGCCAGGCGCCGGTCACGGCGGCCTGCTCGGCGGGCTGGTACTCCATCTTGTGCACGTGCACGGCGAGGTCGTAGACGGGGTCCGCCCACAGGGCCAGCTCCCAGTCCAGGAACACCACGTGGGTCCGGTCCAGGAGCATGTTCTTGCGGTGGACGTCGCAGTGCGCCAGCCGGAACGGCCGGGGGTGCAGGTCCTCCCAGCGCGCGGTCACCTCGGCAAGGGGCGCGTCCGGGATGCCGAGCTGGGCGAACAGGCCGGCGTAGCGGCCGAGGAAGGTCGCGTGGACGTGCTCGGTGACGTCGGACAGCCGCCGCGCGAACGCGGCGGTGTCGCCGTCCTCCGGCCAGCCCGGGGGGGACGGCGGCAGCGCGTCCCGCGGCACCGCGAGCAGCTCGGCGAACAGCGCGACGACGTCGCGGACGACCACCTCGGGCACGCCGACGCCACGCGGCGCGACCGCGTCGACCTGCTCGCCCGGGACGAACTCGTAGATCTGGAACGCCGGGGCCTCGGAGACGTGCAGCAGGCGGGGCAGCCGCCGGCGCCCGACGTGGCCGGCGATCCCCTGGAGGACCAGGTGCTCGGGCCAGACCCGCAGGTCCATGGCGTCGGCGCCGGGGATGGGGATCCGGACGACGACCGGGCCGGAAGGGGTGTCCAGGCGCACGTTGCGGTTGTAGAAGCCGGCCCACGACGCGCCGCTCGCGCGGGCCGCCTTGTACAGGGCGAGCGGGTCCGCCACCGAGGTCACCGCAGCTGCCTTCCCACCAGGACGGCGACCCACCCGGCCATCCGGTCCTGGAGCGCCTGCGGGCCCTGGGACGGGTCGATCGGCTGGATCCCCGCCCGGGCGCGCGCCGCCGCCGCGGTGACCTCGGGATCGGCGACGTCGACGAGGTCCAGCAGGGTGGCGGCGGCGAGGACCAGGGTGGGGTACACCTCGGCGGCCTCCAGCTCCCGCACCCCCTGCCGCGCGCACCCGGCGGCGCCCGCCAGGTCGCCGCCACGGGCCAGCCGCGCCGCGCGGACCAGCTCGGCCCGGGCACGGCCGGAGCGGTAGCCGGCCCGCTCCAGCGCGTCGCAGGCCAGGTCGAGGGCCGCGTCCGCCCTCGCCAGCTCGTCCAGCCGGACGTGCGCCAGGGCCACCGCGGTGTAGATCTTGCCGATCTCGGGCAACGCGCCCAGCTCTCGCTGCAGCTCGGCCGCCTGCTGCGCGTGGGCGACGGCGCCGGCCGGGTCGGTCCAGGCGAGCAGCTCGGTCCGGTTGGTCGCGACGTTGGCCAGGCCGATCACCGTCCCGGCCGCCCGGTAGTGGCCGGCCGCCGTGTCCAGGTGCCCGGCGGCCCGGTCGTGGTCGAAGGCGAACCGGTAGGTCAGGTGCAGCAGCCGGGAGAGATCGCCGAGCAGCTCCTGCCGGTCGTCCGGGCAGCCCCGCCGGACCTCGTTGGCCAGCTCCACGGCGGCGCGGAACCGTCCCTGGGCCATGTGCAGGTCCGCCGCCCACAGCCCGGCGATCAGCCGCTCGGCGGTCTGCCGGCCGCGCCAGACGGCGTCGTAGATCCTCAGCGCCTCGGTGGTGCGCCCGAGGATCCGGCGCGCGTTGCCGCCGGCGACGGCCAGGCGGGCCCCGACGGGCGTCGACGCCGGCGCGCCGGCGTCCGGTGTCAGCTCCGCGGCGCGGCTGGTGTCGCCGACCAGCAGGGTGCGCTCGACCTCGATGCAGCGGGCGGCCAGCGCCAGGTCCGCGGGCGGCGCCGGCTGCTCGGCGAGGAGGACCTGCACGTCGCGCAGGACCCCGGTGACGCCCTGCGTCCCGCCGGCGGCCGCGATCCGGTCGACGGAGCGCAGCAGCTCCTCGCCGGAGACCTCCCCGGCGAGCAGCCCGTGGTGGACGGCCTCCCGCAGCGCCTCGACCACCTGCCCGCCGGCGTCCTGCGCGTCCTGGCCGGCGGCGGCCCGGGCCTCCCACGACGACCGCAGCAGCCGGTGGACCTCGCCGGCCACCTCCGCCGACAGCCGTCCGGACAGGACCGCCGTCATGAGCTGGTGGAGCTGCACCCGCCCGCCCCCCGCCGGGTACACGAACGAGTAGGCGGTCAGGGACTCCCACGCCAGCCGGTGATCCGGCAGCCCGAACCGGCGCGTGACCGCCTGGAAGATCCCGAAGTCGAACATGCGCGCCGCGCTCAGCAGCTCCAGGCTGCGGACCTCGCCGGCGTCCACGTGCTGCAGGAAACGCTCGCGCAGCTGCTCCGGCGACACCGCCGGCCCCTCCTCGCCCCCGTCCCGGTCCCGGGTGTCCACGGCCAGGTGCAGGTAGAAGGGGACGCCGGCGCTCGCCTCCGCGATCCGCCGCCGCTCCCGGCCGTCGGCGACGCCGCAGACCTCCAGCAGCTCCAGGCGCGCGTCCATCGGCAGGTCGTCGAGGGCGACCCCGGTCACGATCCGCGACCAGTCCGCGGCGTACGCCTCCCAGCGCAGCGGCTCCCTGCTCGCCACGACCGTCAGGCCCCGGTCCAGCTGCGCCAGCAGGTCCCGCAGCCACACGTCGGGCGCCGCGGCCCGCCCGGCGCGCAGGTGCCCGGCCACCAGCGCCTCGTAGCCGTCCACGAACAGCACGTACGGGCGGGCCGCGGCGGTCGCGTCCCGCAGGTCCTCGGCGAACAGGTAGGTCACCGCGTCGATCAGCTCCGCGTTGGGCAGCTCGTCCAGCTCCGCCAGCGTCGGGTCCTGACGCAGCGAGCGCCAGCGCCGCACCCGCGCCGACGACCGCTCCAGCAGCTTGACCAGGCCGACCACCGTGCCGAAGACCGGGATCCCGGCGACGCCGTCGGCGATGTCGGCGAGCAGCTCGCTCTCCTGGATGAGGGGCAGCTCCCGCGGCGTCAGCCGCAGGTGCGGGTGCAGCCGCTGCCACAGCGCCGCGTACGACAGGTCGAACCGATCGAACCGGACCCCCTGCGCGCCCAGGCGGATGCGCAGCGTCGCCAGGGCGGCGTCCTGGTCGCGCAGCGCCGGGAGCTGGAGGTCCAGCAGCGCCCACCGGCCCCGGCCCTCGGCGCGTCCCTGCAGCTCGCGCAGCAGCCGCGACTTGCCGATCCCGCCGACGCCGGTGACGTTGAGCACCCGCGGGCCGGCGCCCGCGCCCGCCAGCGACTGGTCGAACGCGGCGATGGCGCCGAGCCGGTCGACGAACGGGCGGCTCAGCGCCGCCCGGCGAAACCGCGGCCCCAGTGGCATGCGGCCCCCCTGCACCCTCGAGCTGGCGACGACCGGCGCCGGCCAGGTCCCTCACGACGACGGGTGCGGACGCGGCCTGGCGCGTGGAGGCGGCGGCCGCTCACGGGCGGTACACGGTGAGCAGGTCCGTCCGCTCCATGATGACAGACGGCGCGGTCCCCTCCGCCGCCGCCGCCCGCTCCAGCGAGGCCATCCCGGCGGCGACCTCCTCCTCGGTCAGCGCCTCGAACCACGAGTAGGCCCGGCAGCGCAGCCGCTCCAGCAGCGACGCCAGGCCGGAGCCGACCGGCTGCTCCACCCGCTCCAGCGCGCGGTGGCGGAACCCGGCGGCCTCCAGCTCGGCCAGGGCCTGGTCCAGCGTCGGGAAGGCGGCCTCGTCGATCTGCCTGGCACGCGGGAACCAGGTGTACCAGGCCTGGTCGGGCAGGCGGCCCCTGAAGCCGCTGCGGACGAACACCGTGCCGCCCGGCCGGACCGTCCTGGCCAGCTCGCGCGCTGCCGCGGCCCGGTCCGCGAAGTGGTGCAGCACCAGCGACAGCAGAGCGAGGTCGCAGCTCGCCGGCCGCAGCGGGATCCGCTCGGCGACACCCCGGACGTAGCGGACCGCCGGGTGCGCGTTCGCGGTCCGTGCGACCTCGAGCATCCGCGCCGACGGTTCCACCCCCCAGACCGGTCCCCCGAAGGCGCCCGCGAGCGACGGGGCGAAACGGCCGGTCCCGCAGCCGAGGTCCAGCACGGTGAGCGGGCGGTCGGCCGGAGCGTGCGCGGAGAAGACCGCCATCCAGTGCGCCAGCGTCGCCGGCGGCAGGCGCCGGCCCTGTTCGTATCCGGTGTGCAGTCGCCGGTCGTAGTCCACGGGCCCGCCCAAGGGCTGCTCCTCCCGCTCCGGCGCCGCGCCAGTCTAGCGGCGTCCCCGCACGCCCCGACACCCCCCGCCAGGCGCCTTGACGAGCGCCGCCGGGCGGCCGCATGCTCGTCGCCAGCCCGTGGAGGCCGCCGATGCCGCAGCTCACGAGCAGGCTCTACGTCGTCTCGTTCGACCACCGCGCCTCGTTCCGCCGCGACCTGTTCGGCCTCGTCGGTGCGGTCTCCACCGCCGACATGGCGCGCGTCAGGTCGGCCAAGCGGGTGATCTTCGACGGCTTCCTCTGGGCGCGCGCCAGCGGCGCCGTCGAGCCGTCGCGGACCGGCGTGCTCGTGGACACCCAGACCGGCGGGCACATCGCCGCCTCGGCCAAGCGCCGAGGCATTCTGCTGGCGATTCCGGTGGAGCGTGGCGGCGGGCAGGCGGTGTTCGAATTCGACCACGGCGCGGAATTCGGCGCGCACATCGAGCGGCACGACCCCGACTACGCCAAGGTGCTCGTGAAGTACAACCCCGAGGGCGACCAGGACGCCAACACCCTGCAGCGCCGCCGCCTGCGCCGGCTCTCGGGCTGGCTGCGGGAGCGCGGGCGCAGGCTGCTCTTCGAGCTGCTGGTCCCGCCCGAGCCGGACCAGCTCCGGGCCCTCGGCGGCGACGCCGGGCGCTTCGACCGGGACCTGCGCCCGGGCCTGGTCGCCGCGGCCGTCGCCGAGCTGCAGGCGTCCGGCGTGGAGCCGGACATCTGGAAGCTCGAGGGGCTCGAGCGCCGGGCCGACTGCGCCCTGGTCGCCGCCCAGTGCCGGTCGGGCGGCCGCGGCCACGTCGCCTGCGTCGTGCTCGGCCGGGGAGCCGCCACCGCCAGGGTCCGACACTGGCTGTGCCAGGCGGCGGCGGTGGACGGCTTCGCCGGCTTCGCCGTCGGCCGCACGATCTGGTCCGAGCCGTTGCGCGCCTGGCTCGGCGGCGACCTCGACCGGCCGGCGGCGGCCGCCGCCATCGGCCGGCGCTACCTGGATCTCGTCCGCACCTTCGACGCGGCCCGCCGGGAGCGCGCGCCGTCCTGAGCGCCGGCCCTGCGGGTCGCGCGCCAGCCGGCCGCGGCGGGCTGAAGCTCCGGCTGGGTGACGGGCTCCTGCACGCCGCCCGGTCTCAGCCGCTGCCGGGGGTGAACCTGGTCAGCTCGACGCGGCCGTGCTCGCCGGCGGTGCTGACGATCAGGACGTTGCCGACGCCGGGGGCGTAGGACTTCTCCTCGATGTTCTTCGGCTCCAGCGGCGTCCACTCCCTGGTGACCACGAGCCGGTCGTAGCTGCCGGCCCGGACGTGACCGGTGGCGCCGACGCGGAGGACCTGGGCCATGTCCTCGGCCTCGCCGCGGTAGAACTCCTGACGGTACGCCCGTCCCGCGACCGGCGTGGCGGGCATGACGATGCCGGGCAGCGCGCCGTCGACGCCGGCCACCCAGGAGCCCTTGGTGCTGGTGACCTTGCCGTGGTCGACCTCCCTGGTGTCCTCGCCGAGGTACCAGACGTTGCCGTCCCGGTCCTGGGCGAACCAGTCGGTGGTGACCTCCGCCGGCGTGCCGTCGGCGCCGAACACCTCGTCCCGCACGCTCACCGCCGGGATCCCCATGATCTGCCTGCGCTCCGGCCGGACGGTCACCTCGACGCGCTGGCGCTCGCCGTCCACGGTGCCCTCGTAGACCCAGGAGGAGCCGGGCTCGAGCGGCAGGTAGGGGTTGTCGACGCCGTCGACGAAGTGGGCCGGGTCGATCACCGGCGCGTACCTCCCGCCGTCGCCGGGATCGATCACCGCGCCGTTCGTGGCGCCCGCCGGCCGGGCGGCCGTCGGGGCGGGGCTGGGCGCGGCGCCGGAGGCCGCCGGGGACCCGGCGGTGCTGCAGGAGGCCGCCAGCAGTCCGAGGACCACGGCGGCGGCGAGGGCGCGGGGGCTTGGTCGTCTGGACACGATCTCCGCCTTTCGTGGAGCTGCGGCCGCCGCCCGCGCTGCGGTGGCGCGGCGGCCCGGGTGGCGGAATCGTGGCGGGCGGGACCTGAACGGCAGCTGACGGCCGCCGCCGGCGGGCGGGGTCCCGTTCAGCGGCGGTTCAGCCGCGGCGGTGCACACTTCGCGCCCGCGGGGCCGCGCTCGACCCGGGGTGGGGCCGCTGCGAGACTTGGGCGTGGGAGAACGCCGTGAAGCTGCTCCTGGTCGAGGACGACAAGAAGATCGCCACCACGGTCAAGCGGGGCCTGGAGGCCGAGGGGTTCACCGTCGAGGTCGCCTTCGACGGCGACGACGGGTCTACATCCGCCGCCTGCGCCGCAAGGTCGACGAGCCGTACGGCCGCCGCTCGATCCAGACCGCCCGGGGCGCCGGCTACCGCCTCGCCGACGACGGGGGCTGACGCCGGCCTCGACCGGCCCGGCTCAGCCGACGCCGGCGAGGGTGGGGTCGCCGGGATCGGCCGGCAGGCTGTCGTCCGACACCCGCGGTCCGCCCCCCTCGCCGGACGGCTGGTCGGGGCCGAGGTCGGCGGTCATGCCCTGCTCGGCCACGGGTGCCGTGACACCGCCCGGGGTGGGCGGCGGGCTCGCGCCCACGGTCGGGCCGGCGCCCGCCGCACCCTGGGTTGCCTCGTCCTGCGTCGCCGCGGCGGCGGTTCCGGGCTCGGGCTCGTCGACACCGGCCTGCTGGACGGCCGACTCGTCGGGTGGCGCGCCGGGCACGTCCCGCTCGCCCTTCCGCGGTGACGTGAAGCCTTCGTCCTCCTCGACCGCGCGCCGGACCCCCTCGGCGCGCTTCACGGCCAGATCCGCGGCTTCCTGCAGCGCCTTGCCGTCCTCCCCGAGACTGTCGGCCATCCGGTGCGCCAGCTTGGCGAGGGCGAGGAGCTTGGCGACGGCCCCCGCCATCCCGTCCCGTGCCTTCGCAGGCTTCTGGAACGCCGACTCCTTGGCATCGTCCGCTTTGGCGACCAGGTCGTCGGTGAGCTTGTCGGCCTGGACCTCGGCCCTGGTGGCCTGGGCGGGGTCCCGCGCGAGCGCCCGCATCGTGTTCGTGATCAGCGTCGACAGCTCCAGGGCCTCCTGGACGACGGGCTCGACGACCTCGGCGACCTCGGGTCTGGGGTCCGGAAGCGCTTTCGGGAGCACCTTCGGCGGCGCGGCGCCGTTGGCCACGGCGGCCGCGCCCTTGGCGATGGCGGCCTGCTGCTCCGCGGCTCTGGCCTCGGCGTGCAGCTTCTCGGAGCCCTGGGTCTGGTCGCGGGCGACCTCCTGCGCGAGCTTGCCGAGCGCACCGGAGGCGGCGGCGGCGCCCCGCATCTTGCTCAGCACCGACACGGGCACCGCAGGGTTGCCACGCGCGTCGTTCGCGTACCTGTCGGCGAGCAGCGCGTCGTCCTGGGCCTCCTGAGCCAGGTCGAGGGCCTCCTGGCCCTTCCATCGAGCGATCCACCGCCCGAGGCGGGTCGCGTCGAACCGGATGTCGCTCATGAGCTCAGAGACCTTGGTGGCGTCGAGCCGCCCGGGCCTGGGCTGCGCGGGGCTCGTGGCCCCGGACCCCTGCCGGCCGCCTCCACCGTTCCCCCTGGCCGACAGCTGGCCCGCGGCCGCCTCCTCCGGCCGCCACCCGAGTGCCAGGCCGGCGTTGGCCGCCAGCGCGGCGGCTCCCGGCCCGGGGACGCTCGGCACGTCCGGACCACTCGGCACCTGGAGCGCGGGCCCCGGCTCCGCGAGCACCCCGGCCGTCGCGACCAGGGACCGCACGAGGTCCACGTCGGGCCGTACCCGGGTGCCGGGCTCGGGCGCCCCGGTGGGCCCGTCGGGCCACCAGGCACCGCCCCCCCCCGATCCGGCACCCCTGCCCGGCCGTGGGCGGCCGCGACGCCCTGGTCGACCAGCGCCACGATCACCAGCGCGACACCGAGCAGCACCACCGCGGCCAGCAGCCGCAGCGGCCCGGAACCGACCCGGCCCGGGGCGCCGGGGGCTGGCCGGCGGTGGGGACCTGAACGTACAGCCCGCACCGGTGTTCCTCTCGCCGAGCACGTTCTCGCCGGTCGCCGCGCCGCAGGGGCCGCAACCGGAGGCCTCGGGCACGTAAGGCCGATGGTCGCCGGGCAGGGACACGCCGGCGACTCCGTTCGGACACGGCTCGGCCACGACTCGGCGGAGGAACGTCGAGCGCCCACGGCCACCGCGCTGGCCGCCCGGTGGGACGCCGGGCTCCCACCTGCACGAGTTTGGGTTGCTCGGGCGCCGTGTTACCCTCGCCTGGCCCCCAGACCAGTCAACCGTAACGAGACGCGAACGCGGTGTATTTGGTGTGCTCGCCCACCGGGTGACGCGACCGCGCCACCGGCCGTCGCTGCGAGTTGACCAGAGCAAGGGGGCGCGACATGCGACCGGCGACCGACCCGCAGGACCCTGGCCCAGAGCCCGGCCGCACCGGGCCGTCGAGCGAGCAGTGGACCGAGCACCCCGCGCCCTTCGAGCCACGGGCGGCGAGCGACCCGTGGGCCCCGAGCCTGGCCGCGACCGTGATCGAGTGGCCCGGCCGGCGCTCCCTGGAGATGTCCAGCGCGCCGGACACGGGGCGCCGCCTGGGAGCGACCGTGGTCGAGTGGCGCCGCCGCGGCCCGAGCCGCTGACGCCGGGCTCGGGACCCGGCGGGACGCGTCGCCGGCCCGCCGGCCTGCGCAGCGCGTACGCGGGCCCGGCTCGCGGGCACCGGCTGCGCGGCCTCGGTGTCGCCGCGGCCGCCGCCTACTGGCGGGCGAGGGCGATCCGGATCTCGGCCTCGTGGTCGACGACGTGCTCGCCGGAGACGTCGTAGACCACGCGGTGGAGGGTCCCGGTGAACGGGAACGGCGGCCGGTACTCGTCGGTGACGGGCGCGCCGGCGTCCAGCCCGACCGACACGCCGGAGGCCAGGCCCAGCGACAGCGGGATGGTCACCGGCAGCTCGCCCTGGCCGACGGGCTCGCCGTCGACGAACAGCTTGGCGATCCCCGGGGCGCCCCTGCCCTCGAGCGGCTCGGGCTTGCCGGTGGGCTCGAACTCGAAGCTGAGCACGTGGCGGCCGGGCGGGACCTCGCTGTCGGAGACGACCTGGAAGCGCCGCTGGGCCACGTAGTTGTAGGTGTAGCGCAGCCGGTTGCCCTGCACGAACAGGGTGAAGCCGCCGTCCACGCCACCCTGGGAGACCAGGACGCCCTCGGCGCCGCCCTCGGGGATGTCGACGCCGGCGTGGATGCTGTGCGGCCGGTTGAGCACGCGCGGGGCGGCGTTGGACGCGACCTCCTGGGTCCCCGGGTAGTAGGTGTACCGGGTCCGGTCGACGGCGATCACCGGGCGCGGCTCGGCGAAGCGCTGCTGGCCGCGGCCGTCGACCGGCAGGACGTCGTAGCGGCCGGCCTCCACGTACCACTGGGCGATCATCTCGATCAGGCGTGGCCGCTGCCCGGCGGCGAGGTCGTGGTTCTCGGCGAAGTCCTCGGCCACGTGGTACAGCTCCCAGCCGCCGGCGTCCAGCTCGGTGAGGGTCTCGGCCGGGATCGGCGTCCCGAACGGCCTGCCCTCGGCGAACGACGTCCCGGGCCAGGGGCAGACGGCCCGCCAGCCGTCGTGGTACAGCGACCGGTGGCCGATCATCTCGAAGTACTGGGTCACGCGCCTGGACGCGGCGCCGGCGTCGTCGAAGGTGTGGGCGAAGCTGACCCCCTCGATCGGCGCCTGGTCGACGCCGCGGATCTGCGCGGGCGGCTCGACGCCGAGGGCGTCCAGGACGGTGGGGGCCATGTCGATCGCGTGGGCGTACTGGGTGCGGACCTCGCCCCTGGCCTTGATCCCGGCCGGCCAGTGGACGATGAACGGGTCGCTGATGCCGCCCCGGTAGGTCTCCCGCTTCCAGCGGCGGAAGGGGGTGTTGCCGGCCCAGGTCCAGCCCCACGGGTAGTGGTTGAAGTACTTCGGGCCGCCGAGGTCGTCGATGGCGGCCAGGTTCTGCTCCAGCGACTCGGGCACGAAGTTGAAGAACTGGTTCTCGTTGATCGAGCCGCTGGGACCGCCCTCGGCGCTGGCGCCGTTGTCGGACAGGACCATGATCAGCGTGTTGTCGAACTCGCCGATCTCGCGCAGGAACTCGAGCAGCCGGCCGACGTGGTGGTCGGTGTGCTCCAGGTAGCCGGCGAACACCTCCATCATGCGGGCGTAGACGCGGCGCTCCTCGGCCGAGCAGTCGGCCCACGGGGTGACGTCGGGGTCGTGGCGCGACAGCTCGGCGTCGGGCGGGACGACCCCCAGCAGCTTCTGGCGGGCGAACACCCGCTCGCGGTAGGCCTCCCAGCCGTCGTCGAAGGCCCCCCGGTAGCGGTCGGCCCACTCCTTGGGGACGTGGTGGGGGGCGTGCATCGCCCCGGTGGCGAAGTAGAGGAAGAACGGCTTGTTGGGCGCGACCTGCTTGGCGTCGGCGACGAACGCCTTGGCCCTGTCGACGAGGTCCTCGGTGAGGTGGTAGCCCTGCTCGGGGGTGCGCTCGGGCTCGACCCGGTGGTTGTCCGAGGTCAGCTCCGGATAGTACTGGTGGGTGTCGCCGCCCAGGAAGCCGTAGTAGCGGTCGAACCCGCGGCCGAGCGGCCAGCGGTCGTACGGACCGGCGGCCGAGATCTGGTCGGCGGGGGTGAGGTGCCACTTGCCGACCGCGTAGGTGTTGTAGCCCTCGCCGTGGAGGATCTCGGACAGGAAGCCGTTCTCGAACGGGATGTAGCCGTCGTAGCCGGGGAACCCGGTGGAGACCTCGGTGATCGCGGCCATGTGGTTGGAGTGGTGGTTGCGTCCGGTCAGGACGCACGAGCGGGTCGGCGAGCACAGCGCGGTGGTGTGCATGTTGCTGTAGCGCAGGCCGCCCTCGGCGAGGCCGTCGAGGTTGGGGGTGCGGATCGGGCTGCCGTAGCAGCCGAGCTGCCCGAACCCGGTGTCGTCCAGGATGACGAACAGGACGTTGGGCATCCCCTCACGGGCCCGCAGCGGCTGCGGCCAGGCCGGGCTGGAGCGGTCGAAGGTCCGGCCGATCACACCCGGGAACGTGGTCCCCGGCCGATACTCGCTCAGGGTCATCTCCGACAGCCTCCTGACGCCGCGCGCCGTCACGCGAATCCTTGCCGGGTGACTCTGCCGCACCCCGGGTGAGGCGACCTCACCCCGGGCGGGTGATTCGGCTCGAGGTCGTCAGGGGCGTCCCGGTGTGCCCTGCGGCGGCCGGAAGACCGCGGCGTTGTTGATGACGAGGTTGCCGGGCCGGCCGATGCACCGGTAGACGCGCACGCCCTGGTCGAACTCGTGCTGGGTCGGTGGCAGGATCGCCGACCTCCATCCCTTGGAGGAGATCACGACGCGTGCCGCGTCGACGCGGGAGTCCATCATGACCTGCTGCGAGCAGACGCTGCGCACCTGGGGATGCCGGGCCACCGCCGCGCGGGTGGTGACGCCCGGCGGGATGGGCGCGATCGCGTACGTCTCCCAGGCGTGCTCCTGATCCGGGAGCTGCGCGTCGAAGCAGGCGACGTGCGCGACCGGCAGCAGCCGCACCTTGAACACCCTGTCCGACCAGCACTCGGCCAACGCGGTGCAGCGCGCCTGCGGCCCCTGGAGGTTCGCGGCCGCGCACCGGTCGATGCTGGTCGCGACGCCGAAGTCGACCGCGGCGGGCGGCCCGCCGCGGTCGCGGCCGCCCACCGCCGGGCTGCGCCTGACGATGAACAGGCCGGAGCCCGCCACGGCCGCCAGCGTCAGCGCGGCGCAGACGGCGACGAGGACGCGCCGCCGCCGGCGCCTGGTCTCCCTGACGCGGCTCCCGGCGAACGCCGGCCCGCGGCCCGCCGCCGCCCGGGGCGCCGGCACGCGGCCCGCCGGCACCCGACCGGTGGGCACCCGCTGCGACTCCCGGGGCGCCGGCCAGTCGGGCGGCGCGTCCTCGCGCACCGCCGGGCCGTCGGGGATCACCAGGGCGTCCAGCTCCCCGCGCAGCTCGGCGGCGGTCGGACGGTCACCAGGGTCGTAGGCCAACGCGCGCCGGAGCACGCCGCTCAGCTGCGCCGGGACGCCCGCGACGTCGGGGATCGGCTCGCGCTGCAGCGCGATGATCGTGGGGATGTCCGGCTGCCCGGCGGTCGGGAACCGGGGCGGCCGGCCGGTCAGCAGCGCGTACAGGGTCGCTCCGAGCGCGTACACGTCCCCGGCGGGCTGCGGGTCGTCCAGGCGGAACGCCTCCGGCGGCGCGTACGCCGGCGTCAGCGAGTCCCTGGTCGCCGACATCCCGCCCCCGGTGCGGGGGATCGTCGCCAGCCCGAAGTCCGCCAGCGCCACCATCCCGTAGCGGTTGATCAGGATGTTCAGCGGCTTGACGTCGCGGTGCAGCACCCCGAGCGCGTGCGCCGCGGCGAGCGCGTCGGCGATCCGGACCCCGATCGCCCGCACCTCGGCCGCGGGCAGGGGCCCGGCGGCCTGGACCCGGTCCCACAGCGACCCGCCGGGGCACAGCTCGAGCACCAGGTAGGGCCGTCCGTCGTGGAGCACCCCCGCGTCGTACACGTCGACCACGCTCGGGTGCCCCGACAGCCGTCCCGCCGCCGTCACCTCGCGCATGAACCGCCGCTGGTCGCGGTCGCTGGCGAGCACCCGCTGGTCGATCTTGAGCGCGACCTCCCGGCCGACGGAGAGCTGGCGGGCCAGGTACACCACGCCGTACCCGCCCTGGCCGATGACCTCCTGCACCTGGTAGCCGGGCACGGTCGGCGGTGTCAACCAAGGCAGCGCAGCGGGGTCACCCGCGCTCCGGGGTGGTTCCATGCAGGTCTCACAAGGCGCTGGGGGGATGCGCGGACCGGGGCAAGAACATAGGGTGCGCCCCCAGGCAAGTCAAACGACCCGGAGCCGCCCTCCCCACCCTGCGCGACCTGGAGGGACGCGGGATCGGGAGGGGCTCGTGGACGCCCTCGGCGGTGCCGCCTAGGCTGGTCGCATGCGCCACACCCGGCTGTACCGCGACGGCGTGCTGGAGGCCAAGGACTTCCCCGCCGACCGGATCTCCGACCACCTCCAGGATCCGGACACGGTGGTGTGGCTGGACCTGTGCGAGCCGGACCGCGGCGACCTCGGCCTCATCTCCGAGGAGTTCGGGCTGCACCCGCTGGCCGTCGAGGGCGCCGCCCAGCAGCACGAGCGGCCCAAGCTGGACCGATACCAGGACCACGCCTACCTGACCGCCTACGGCGTCGACCTCGACGGCGCCAGCGGCCGGCTCAAGACCAGCGAGCTGGCCGCGTTCATCACCCCCCGCGCGCTGATCACCGTCCGCAAGGACCCGGGCTTCGACATCGACGGCGTCCTGGCCCGCTGGGACGGCTCGGCCGACCTGGCCGTCCACGGCGTCGGCTTCCTGCTGTGGGGGCTGCTCGACGTCGTGGTCGACGCGCACTTCGGCGCCGTGCAGCAGCTCGACGAGGCCATGGAGGGCCTGGAGGACCTGCTGTTCGACGAGCGGCCGCACGGCGCCGAGGTGCAGCGGCGCTCGTTCCAGCTGCGCAAGTCGCTGGTCGTGCTGCGCAGGGTCGTGCTGCCGATGCGCGAGGTCGTCAACACCCTGCTGCGCCGCGACCTCGGGCTGATCGACCAGGCCATGGTCCCCTACTTCCAGGACGTCTACGACCACGTGCTGCGCGCCACCGAGTGGACCGAGGCGCTGCGCGACCTGGTCTCCACCGTCGTGGAGACCTACCTCACCATCCAGGGCAACCGCCTCAACTCGATCATGAAGAAGGTGACCAGCTGGGCGGCCATCATCGCGGTGCCGACGGCGGTGACCGGCTTCTACGGCATGAACGTGCCCTATCCGGGGTTCGGCCAGGCCACCGGCGTGGTGACGTCGACGGTGCTGCTCTTGGTCCTGTCCGGCGGGCTCTACCTGCTCTTCAGGCGCCTCGGCTGGCTCTGAGCCCGCCCGGCGGCGGCGCGCGGCCGGCGCTCAGCCGGCGACGCCCGCGGCGCCGTCGGTGGGGCCGTCGGTGGGACCGTCGGTGGCGCCGCCGGACACGGCCCCGGAGCCCGGACCGACCGGCTCGGACGGCGGCGCCGGCGCCACCGGCTCCGGCGGGGGGACCCCCGACGCCGCGGGCCCGGGGGTCGCCGGCACGGATGCCTCGTCCGACTCCGTCTGGTCCGGGCCGGCGGCGGGCGCGTCCCCGTCCGGGGGAGGCTCGCCGGCGGGGGCCGGGGCGCCCGCGGGGGTCGGGACGGTGACGGCGCCGAACGGGTCGGGACCGTCGTACGGGATCTCGCCGCCGTCCACGACCTGGACGAGCCTGCCGTCGGGATACCTGCGCACGACGGTCCCCCCGACCTCGGTCTCCAACCGCATGAGGGCCAGGTCGACGGCCCCCGGGTGGGGGTCCTCCCCGCGCGCGGCGCCCGCGGGCGCCGCGCCGCCCCACAGGGACGTCACCGCCGTGCGCGCCGCGCGCCCGCCGGCGTCGAACGCCGCCCGGGCCGCCTCCAGGGTCCCCGGGCTGAGCAGGTCGTGCGCGGGGTCCTCGCGCAACCGCCCGGCCCACTCCTGGTCACCGGCCAGCTCCGCGACCGTCTCGACCGTCTTCAGCGACGCCCGCTGGATCCACAGCGGCCAGCTCAGGGGGCTGAGGTTGCGCACCAGGAGGTCGGTCGTCACCAGCGCGGCCCCTCCCCAGGCGTTGGCCTGGGCGCTCCACGCCAGCTGGCCGAGGCTGTCGGGGTCCGGCTGCCGCCGCATCCGGTCGAGCGCCTGCAGCCCCTGCAGCGCGTCCCGTACCAGCCCGCTGTCCGGCGGGCTGCTGGCCAGCTCCGACACCACCTTGGCGCCGGCGGCGAGCGTCCCGGCGATCAGGCCGGTCTTCCAGCCCGACGACAGCCAGATCGGGATCATCTCCGGACGGACCTGCGTGTCCCAGCGCTCGACCAGATGCGACCGCCGGCCCATGAAGCCCATCAGCAGCCGGTCGACAGGCCGTGCACCGCGGCGTCGTAGGCGAGGTCCCGCGCGTGGTCGCCCGTGGTGGCCCACCGCGGCCGGCCGTCCTCGCCGCCGGCCGGGGTCGGCAGCACATGGAGTCGCCGCAGCACGTGCTTGCCGGTGCCCTCCGCGAGGATCTGCGCCGCGGCGGTCGCGCTCAGCATCCACGGGTTGCGCGGGGTGTACCTGCCCTGGTACGGGGCGGCCTCGTCCCTGGTCCGCACCCAGTTCATGGGGTCGTGGTAGAGGTACCCCTGCAGGGACCGCAGCGGGAACGGGAGCGGCCGGTAGCCCGGCCGCCCGCGGCGCCACGGCGCCTCCGACTGCAGCCAGCCGAACAGGCGGTACCCGGCCAGGTACGCCTGCCGGCTCGCATGGTGGCTGCCGTGGATCAGGCCCGTGGTCAACGCCGCGTGCAGGAGGTCGTCGACCGGCGGGACGCCGGTGTCGCCGCGCCCGAGCAGGGCCTGGGTGACGGCGTCGATCGCCAGCAGCAGCGGAAGCTCGTCGACCCCGGCGAGGCCGTCGCTCAGCAGCGACTGCCCCAACCGGTTGAGCAGCGCGTACGACAGCGGCTGCGCCCACGCCGGGAGGGAGGGCGGCCGCACCAGCTCGGGCGGCTGCTCGGTGACCAGCGTCGACACCGCCCTGGCCGAAGCCGCCAGCAGCCCGCTCACCACGGCCAGCCGCCACGCGGACATCAACCAGGCCCGGTCGCTCACCTGCCGCAGGCCCAGGGCGACGGTCTCGTCCTTGGCGCGGGCCACCTCCTCCCACGGGATCAGGTGCGTCGAGCGGCCCAGCGTCCCCGCCAGCAGCCCGGTCGCCGCGCCGTGCACGCCCACGTCGTAGAGCAGGTCCAGCCAGTAGTCGCCGGGGTCGGCCCACTTCGGCCGCCCGTCGATGCTGGTGCCGACCGGGGGCGGGAGCACGTGGTGGTCCTGCAGCAGGCGCTTGCCCGGGCCTTCGGCCATGAGCAGCGGCCAGGCGTCCCCCCGCCCGGTTGAACAGCGCGTACAGGACCGGCTGCAGCTCCGGCGGGAGCAGCCCCTCCGCGGTGGCGACGGCAGGGGCCCGGCGGGCCGGCGCGGGCGGTGGCGGCGCCGCCCCGTGCGGGGGATCGTCGCCGCCACGCCGGTCCGGCGACGGGCGCTGCCCGGCCTCCGCGACCTCGAGGTCCCGGCGGCTCAACGCCCAGCTCAGCGGCGGGGCGGGCGGCCCATGCCCGCCCGGCTCCGGCCGGCCCGCGCCGGTCGCCTCCAGGTCCGCGGCCGTCGGCGGGCCGGCGGTCGCCGACAGCACCTCCAGCGCCGCCAGCCGCGTGTCGAGGTAGCCGTCGAAGCCGCCGACGGCCGCCCGGGCGGGGCCGCTCGCGTGCAGGGACAGGGTCGCCGACCCGGCGCCCGGCAGCACCAGGCCCCCGCCGGCGGGCGCGGCGGCGAGGCCCTGGTCGGCCAGGGCGACGATCAGCAGCACGCTCACCAGCAGCAGCGCCGCGGCGAGCCGGCGGGCCACCCGCGTCACGCCGTCACCTCGACAGATGCAGATCGGTCATGGACGCTGCTCGCCTTGCCGCCGTGGTGGGCCGGTGCACCGCCGGATGCCGGGCAGGAGGCCGGAGGCTCGCGAGCGCGCAGCCTAGGTGCGCCCCTTGTGGAGAGCTTGAGAGCCGGCTGTGGCCACGGCGTCGATCGGCCCCGCGTCCGCGGCGCCGCTTGACCTTCCGGCCGGCGCCGTTGACAGAATTGGCCTCGTTGCTCTGGTCCGCCGCCGGCAGCTCGGGCGGGACCTGCCGAGCGGCTCCGCCCACCCAGAGGCGTGCTGTGAAGACCGAGATCATGGGCGTGGGGGACCCGACCACCGGGACCGTGCAGTTCAGCGCCTCCAACCCGCTGCAGTTCCGGGTGACCGACGGGACTCCGGGCATCGTCCGGCGGCCGCGGTTCAACACCCGGACGCAGGCCGCCTTCTCCATCGGCGAGCTCGCGACCCCTCGCGCTCGGCGGTCCCGGCGCGGCCTTCGAGCTGTTCCGCAGGATGGAAGGCGACCCGCACGGCGTGGCGCACACGAGCTTCACCGGGTCCATCTCCCAGATCTCCACCGCCGCCAGGGACCCGCTGTTCTTCATGCTGCACGCCAACGTCGACCGGCTGTGGGCGAAATGGCAGTGGACCAGCCGCCGCTTCGAGGCGACCGACCCGAACACCTACTCCCGCGAGGGCGGCGCCTCGGATCCCGGCGCCACCCGGATCGGGCACAACCTGGACGACACCATGTGGCCGTGGAACCAGGTCACCACGTCGCCGCGGCCGCCGACCGCGCCCGGTCGCCTGCGCACCGGGTCGTCCTCGCGGCAGGTGTGGCAGGCGACCGCCGGCTACCAGTCCAGGCACGGGACCTGACCGCGCCGAGGCCGACGCGGGGCGGACCGGAAAGGCACGCCATGCCAGTGGGTGACCCCATCGACCAGGACACGCCGGAGGAGCGCGTCGCCGCCGCCGCCAGGGCCCTGCGCGGCCTCGACGCCCCGACCGGCGACGCGGTGCCGTTCCTGCTGCAGGCGGTCCGGAACATCAGGGACGCCGACGACGCGGTGCCGTTCGAGACCATCCGGCCGCGGTGGCCGGCCGCCGGCCCGACCACCGCGCTCGAGGAGATCCTGCGGACCTTCGCGTGGCTCGGCGCGGCCGGGCGCTCCGCGCTCCCCGACCTGGAGGCGCTGCGCGCCGAGCCGCACGCCCTCCCCGAGCCGGCCCGGGAGCTGCTGGAGGCCGTCCTGGCCGGGCTGGGCGGCCACGCCTGCTGCGCTCCGCGGACCGAGCCCGCCGGGTCCCCGGTCGGCCGGCCGCCGGGCCCGCGGCGGTAGGCGCGGCGCGTGGCCGGCTCGGGGGGTGCTCCGCTGGTGGGGCGGTCCGAGGAGCTGGGCCGGGTGCTGGCCGCGCTGGACCGCGCCGCCGGGTCGGGCGGGGCGCTGCTGCTGGCCGGCGAGGCCGGCATCGGCAAGTCCCGGCTGGCCCTGGAGGCCCTCGCCCTGGCCCGCCGGCGCGGGTTCGTGACCCTCGAGGGCGCCGCCTACCCGCTCCAGGCCGACCTGGCCTACGCCCCGGTGCTGGAGGCGCTCGGGCCGTTCCTGGCCGGGCTGGAGCCCGGCCGCCAGGGTGCCCTGGTCCGCGGTCTGCCGGATCTCGGCCGGCTGTTCGCCGGGCTGCGCCTGCCGCCGCCGGAGCCGCTGGGGGACGCCGCCCTGGAGCGCACCCGCCTGTTCGAGGCGGTCGCCCGCCTGGTCGAGCGGGTCTCGGCCGAGCAGCCGGTGGCGCTGCTGGTCGACGACCTGCACTGGGCCGACGCCGCCTCGCTGGAGCTGCTGCACTACCTCGCCAGGGGCCTGCGGACCCAGCGGGTGCTGCTGCTCGGCACCTACCGCCTCGACGAGGCGCGCACCGACCCGCGGCTGCGAGCGCTGGTGCGCTCGCTGCAGCGGCTCGGGCTGGCCGAGGAGCTGCCCGTCCGCGGCCTCGGCCCGGAGGCGGTCGCCGAGCTGGCCCGCGCGCTGCTCGGCGGCGAGCCGCCGGCCGCCCTGCTCGCCGCCCTGCGCGAGCGCGCCGGCGGGATGCCGCTGTTCGTCACCGCCCTGGTCCGCGGGCTGCTGGACAGCGGCGAGCTGCTCCGCGGCGGCGGCGCCTGGGCCCTCCGGAGCGTGTCGCTGACCGCGCTGCCGCCGGTCGTGCGGGACCTGGTGCTGGCCCGCCTGGAGCGGCTGGACCCGGCCGGCCGCGCCCTGCTGGAGCTGGTCGCGGTCGCCGGGGACGCGGCCTGGCCGGAGATCCTCGGCAAGGTCGGCGGGCCGGCGGGGGAGGAGCTGGAGTCGGCGCTCCGCCGCCTGCGGGACGCGGGCCTGGTCGTGGAGGAGCCCGGTGGGACCGGCCTGGTCTACCGTGCCGCCCACCCTCTGTTCGCCGAGGTCGCCTACGGCGAGCTGCCGGAGGCCCGCCGGCGCCGGCTCCACGCCGGCGTCGCGGCCGCCCTCGAGGCGGTCCGGGCCGGCGACCCGCAGCTGCTGGCCCACCACTACCGCGGGGCGGCCTGGGAGGCCGACCCCCGGCGCGCCCTGGACGTGCTGGTGGCCGCGGGCCGGCGGGCCGAGGAGCTGCACGCCGACGCCGAGGCCGCCGACCACCTCGCGGCCGCCCTGGCGCTGGCCCGCAGCGACCGGCCCGCGATGGTCGAGGAGCTGCTGGAGCGCCTCGGCCAGGCCCGCTCGCGCGCGGGCCAGCTCGACGCGGCGGTGGCCGCCTGGTTGGAGGCCGCCGGCGGGCGCGAGCGGGCCGGCGACCGGCCGGCCGCCGCCCGCCTGCGGGGGCTGCTCGCGGCGGCCGAGTGGGACCGGGGGCGGTTCGACGCGGCCCAGGCGCAGCTGGCCGCCGGGTTCCGGGCCGCCGAGGGCGCCGATGCCGGCACGGAGCTGGCCGACCTCCACCACATCCGGCTGCAGCTGCTGGTGCGCCTGGGTGACGTCGCCCGGCTGGAGGAGGGAGCGGTCGCCCTGCTGGCGCTGGCGGAACGGGACGGGGCGGGGCAGGCGGTGACGTCGGCGCACCTCGCGCGTGCCGATGTGGCGTTCCTGCGCGGCCAGCTCGTGGCCGCTCGCGAGCACGGGTTGCAGGCGCTCGGCGTGGCCGAGCGGGTCGGGCTCGGCGTGCTGGCCGCCCAGGCGCACCGGCATCTCGGCATGACCGCCGCCAACGTCGGCGACCACGGCCTGGCCCGCGAGCACCTGCTCGCCGACCTCGCGCTGGCCGGGCAGGCAGGCTCGCCCACCCTGGAGCTCGGCGCCCGGTTGTACATGCTGGCGATCAACCTGGTCACCGACGCCTGGGAGGAGGCGCTGCGTGGCGCCGACGAGGTGCTCGCCCTCGGCCACCGGATCGGCTCGGCCCGCGGGGTGGCCGCCGCCCTGGCCGGACGCGCGATCGTGTCCGCCCACCGCGGCCGGTCGGAGGAGGCGGCGCGCTGGGTGGCCGAGGCGCGGGAGGTCTACGGCGCCGCCGCCGCGGCCGACCGCCACGTCTTCACGGTGGTCGAGATCGCCGACGCGACCGCCACGCTCGCCGCCGGCGACCCGGAGCGGGCGCGGGCGCTGGCCGCAGCGGCCGTGGCGACCCCGACGGCCCTGCCCTGCCCCGGCCTCACCGTCCTCGGGGAAGCGCAGGTGGCCGCCGGCGACCCGGCCGGCGCGCTCGACACCGCCCGCCGCCTCGGCGGGCTCGGGCCGGACGCGCCCTGGCCGGCGGCGTGCGCGAGCTGGGTCGAGGGGCTGGCGCGGGCGGCGCTCGGCGAGCGGGCGGCGGCGCTGGCCTGCCTGCGGCGCGCCGCGGACGGCCTGGACGGGCTCGGGCTGCCGTTCCAGGCGGCCAGGGCGCGGCTCGGCCGGGCCGAAGTGGCCGCGGCAGCGAGCGACGGCGGCGATCAGGGCCCGGCGGCTCGACCGACGCGGTCGGGGCGGCCCGCCGCAGCCTGGCCACCTTCGACCGGCTCGGCGCCCGCCCGTCCGCCGACCGGGCACGGCGGCTGCTGCGCGCCCTGGGGGAGCGGCCGGCCGCCCCGCCCAGGGCCGCGACCGGCGAGCTGTCGGAGCGGGAGCTGCAGGTGGCCCGCCTGGTCGCCGCCGGGCTCAGCAACACCGAGATCGCCGAACGGCTGTTCATCAGCCCCCGCACCGTCACCACCCACCTGCAGCACGTCTACGGCCGGCTCGGGCTCGCCTCGCGGGCGGCGCTGATCCGCTGGGTGCTGGAGCGCGGCCTCGCCGCCGAGGATACGTAGGGGCCGGCCGGCGGGTACGTAGGCGGGCGGATGGGCGGCGCCGCCGGCGTGGGGGAGCATGGCCGCCAGGCGACCGCGCGCTGGCTTGGAGGTGGCGTCGATGACGCTGGCAGGCATCGACCTGGTGCTGCCCTTGGACGAGGTGGGACCGGCGGACGCGCCCCGGGTGGGCCGCAAGGCGGCCACGCTGGCCGCGCTCGGGCAGGCCGGGTTCCCGGTGCCGGGCGGCGTGGTCGTCACGACCGAGGCGCTGGCGCGGACCCTGGCCGCGGCCGGGCTGGACGCCGCCGCCGACCCCGACCAGGTGGCGGCGGCGGCGCTGCCGGGAGAGGTCGCGGCCGCTCTGGCCGCGGCGGCAGGCCGGGCCGGCGGCGGGCCGCTGGCCGTGCGCTCCTCCGCGCTGGACGAGGACCTCCCCGGCGCCTCCTCCGCCGGGCAGTACGACAGCCTCCTCGGCGTGACCGCCGCGGACCTCGCAGCCGCCGTGCGCCGCTGCTGGGCCTCGGCGTTCAGCCCCCACGCCGCCGCCTACCGCGAGGCCCGCGGGGCAGGGCGGGACGTGGCGATGGCGGTGCTGGTGCAGCCGATGGTCGCGGCCGAGGCGGCAGGGGTCGCCTTCAGCGCCGACCCGGTGGACGGCGACCGGGACACCGCGCTGGTGAGCGCGGTCCGCGGCCTGGGCGACCGGCTGGCCGCGGGTGCGGCCTCGCCCGACGAGTGGGTGGTGCGCGGCGGGGAGGCCACCTGCCGGGCGGCGCCGGAGGGCGCCGTCGACGCCCGCGTCGCCGCCGACGTGGCCGCGCTCGCCCGGCGGGTCGAGGCCCGGCTGGGCGCACCCCAGGACATCGAGTGGGCCCTGGCCGGCGGTGAGCTGGTGCTGCTCCAGGCGCGGCCGATCACCGCCCTGCCCGACCGCGCCCCCCAGCCGGTGCCGGTCGAGGTGCCGCCCGGGTTCTGGGAGCGGGAGGCCAGCCACGCGCCCAGGCCGTGGACCCCGATGAGCCTCTCGGTGGTCTTCGGGGAGCCTCGCAACCGGGCCCTGCGGCGCACGTTCGCCGAGTTCGGGCTCCTGGCCGAGACCCTCGAGTTCGCCCAGATCGGCGGCTGGGAGTACAGCCGGCTGGTGCCGCTCGGCGGCAGGGACCGGCCGGTGCCGCCGGCCCGGCTGATGCCGCTGCTGGTCCGGCTGGTGCCGCGGCTGCGCCGGCGCGTCGCCGACGCCGTGGCCGCGGTCCGCTCGGACAAGGCGGGCCGCTTCGTGGAGCGGTGGTACGGGCGCTGGCAGCCCGACCTGGCCGCGCGCATCGCGCGGCTGCGCGACACCGACCTCGGCGCGCTCGGCGACGAGGAGCTGGACGCCGACACCGCACGGGCGCAGGCGCTGGTCCACGACAGCGTCGAGGTCCACTTCCTGCTGCACGGCGCGCTCATGCCCATCCTCGCCGAGCTGGCGTTCGCCTGCCGGGAGCTGCTCGGCTGGTCCGACGAGGAGGCCTTCGAGCTGCTGGCGGGCCTGTCCACGGCCTCCACCGAGCCCGCCCACCGGCTGGCCGGGCTGGCCGCCATGGCCGCGGGCCGGCCCGCGCTGCGCCGACTGCTGGGCGAGGTGGACCGCGGCACCGCCGGCCGGCTGGCGGCGGTCGACCCGGAGTTCGGCGAGGCCTTCGCCGCCTACCAGCGCGAGTTCGCCTGCCGCGCGCTGCGCTACGAGATCGCCGACCCGTCGATCGCGGAGACGCCGGAGCTGACCCTGCGGCTGCTCGCCGACCAGCTCGCCCGCGGCTACGACCCCGCCGCGGAGGCGGCGGCGCTGGCCGGCCGCAGGACCGCCGCCGCCGGCCGCGCCCGGGCGGCGCTGGCCGGGCGGCCGACCGCGGACCGCGAGCGCTTCGAGCGGGCGCTGGTCCGTGCGGAGCGCGCCTACCCGGTACGCGAGGACAGCGAGTTCTTCACCGCCAGCGTCCCGCTCGCGCTGCTGCGCTACCGGGTGCTGGAGATCGGCCGTCGCCTGGCCGACCGCGGGCAGCTCGACCGCCGTGAGGACGCCTTCTTCCTGACCCTGGACGAGGCGCGGGCGGCGCTGCGCGACGGCCAGCCCCGCCGGGCGCCGGTCCTGCGCCGCAGGGGGGAGCGCGCCGACGCCGAGCGGCACCCGGGACCGGCCACCTACGGCAGGGACCCCGGACCGCCGCCGCCGCTGGACGCGCTCCCGCCCGAGGCCAGGTTCGCCATGACCGCGCTGCTGTGGTACGTCGACCGGGTCCTCGAGGCCGCACCCTCCGGCCAGGCCCATCCGGCCGGCGCCCGGGTCATCGACGGCATCGCCGCCTCGCCGGGCCGCTACACCGGGCCGGTCCGCGTGGTCCTGAGCGAGGACGACTTCGCCAAGCTGCGGCCGGGCGACGTGCTGGTCTGCCCGATCACCTCGCCGGTCTGGTCGGTGCTGTTCCCCAGCGTCGGGGGGCTGGTGACCGACACCGGCGGGCTGCTGTCGCACCCGGCGATCATCGCCCGCGAGTACGGCACGCCGGCCGTGGTCGCCACCGGCAACGCGACCGCCCTGCTGCGCGACGGCGAGGTCGTCACCGTCGACGGCGCCGCCGGCCGGATCGAGGTGCGGCGTTGACCGCGCCCGCCGCGGCCTCGGACGGTGACGACCCGGGGCATTTCGTGATGTCCTACAATTGACGGTTTTCCAGACGCCTGCCGTACTGTTCCGAGCCGTCCGGGATCACGGCACACCTCGTCACATCCCGCCCCGTCGCACCTCGTCATCGCGATCCCGCACCTGATCCCGTGATCCCGCGCGCGCCCTGTCGGCGCCTCGGTCCCGGCCATCGCTGCCGCAGGAGGGCCCAGGCCAGAGCGGTGTCTCGCATGTTCGGGCAACGGAGCCAGCCGGCTGTCCGAATCAGACATCGTTGCGGGGGTGATCAGCGCGATGCGCATGTCGAGGGTGGTCCTGGCGGGCGCGACGCGCTGCCTGACCGCCACCCTGCTGAGCGGGATCGTGCTGCTGCTGGCAGGGTCGTGGGATCCGGCCAGCGCGCTGGCACGGACCGGCGCCGCGCGCGAGAACGCGACGGTGCCGTCCGCCGCCGGCCTCCGGCCGGCACCCGCGGCGGGGCCGACGGCAAGCCGGCCAGGCCCGGACCGGGAGCGGGCGCGGGCGGCGGCGGCCGAGGCCACCGCCGGGCCCGGTCCGCAGCGCCCGAGCCGGGGGGTGACCCCGGTGCCCGAGAGCCGGACCGGCCCCGCCGCGGCCGCTGAGGCGCCGGCCATCCCGGTCGCCACGCCCGCCGACTACCCGCCGCGGCAGAGCCGACCGGGATCGACCGGCGTCGCCCCGCCCCTCGGCCACCTGCTGCGTCCCGAGGAGTCGGGCGCCGAGGAGCGCGACAGCCCCCCGCGGGCGCCGGGGCCGGGCGAGGGGGACGGGGACGCCGCCGCGGCGCTCCCGATCCCCGAGGCGAGGCAGCCCCGGGCATCCCCCGGCGATCGCTGCGCCCCGGTGCCGGCGGGGCCGGACCAGCGCCTCTGCCCCCTGCCCCCGGTGCCGTCGCCACCACCGCCTGCGCCCGCGACGCCCGGGACCGACGTGCCGGCGCCGGCCGACGGCTGGACCGCGGCCGGCCCGCAGGCACCGGCCCCGCCCAGGCGGCAGGCACGGGCTCCGACCGGGACGCCCGGGACGCCGGCGCCGCGGACCCCGCGGGCGGCTCCCACCCCGGGAGCGTCCCTGACGGCCAGGTCCCAGGCGGCGGCCCCGCCCCGCGCCGAGGCCGCGACGGACGCCGAGGAGCCGGTGCGCACGGCCCCTCGGGGTGCGGGGACGCCGCCGGCCGAGGTGGACGGGCCGCTGCCGGACCAGGAGCCCGCGGAGCGCACCCCGGCCGCGGAGCCCCAGCCGGGCAGCGACCAGGCGGAGCTGCGGATGAGCCCGGACAGCTTCCTCGGGATCAAGCACCCGCAGGTCGCCGCGCAGCTCCAGTGGTTCATCGGGTCGCTCCACTTGCCGCTCAGGTCGTACCCCGGCGCACCCAGGGGCAACGACGACGACCCGAACGAACCCTGGTACGAGGCGTTCATCCACGAGGCCACCGAGCGGGTCTTCCGCGGCGAGACCTCGCCGATGACCTTGACCAGCGTCCTCTACGGGATCGGCGCCCAACCCCCCAACATCCTCAACAACATCTGGTTGGGCGGCGTCTTCTACGCCTTCTCCCAGGTCCCGCCCTCGCTCATCCGGGAGTTCACCTCCAGGCTGACGCTCGAGCGACCGGTCCTGGAGGATCCCAACCTCAACACCGCCCTGAACATCGCCGCGCTCGTCGGGCTCGTCCACGGGGTCGACGGTGCCATGCACTGGGCGGAGCGGAAGGTGTTCGCACCCGAGGTGTTCGACGGGAGAGTCGGGCCCGTGCAGCGGATGTTCCTGCCCGAGAGCCGGATGGCACGCGGCCTGGGGTCGCTGCGGGGCATCCAGCTCGCCAGCGGGATCACGCGACCCCTCGCCAGGCTCTTCGCCACCATCCAGGTGCTCAACTGGATCAAGGAGACGCTCGCCGCCGACACCCTCCAGCTTCCCGAGTTCGTCATGGCCGCGAAGGGCGACTCGCCCTGGCTGTGGCTGTCGGCCGACCCGAACGGCCTGCCCCCCGGGCTCACCCCGACCGGCAGGACCATCACCGTCCGCAACCCCCTGAAGATCCTGCCCTCACCGTCCAGCTTCGGTCCCGACGGGGAGGCGCAGTACGCCAGCTCGTGGGACTACTGGCTCACCGTGCTCGCCGGCGCCCTCACCGTCTCCCTCCCCGAGGGACTCATCTTCGGTCCCAGGACAGGCCAGGTCGGCCCCCAGGCCGGCCTGAAGCCCGTGACGACCGCCATGAAGATCAAGGCCACGCTCCTGACCATCCTGGTCACGGCCCTGAATTACGCCATCACCTACGCGATCGCCAACCCGCCGCCACCGGGAGACCCCGTCGTCGCGGCCCTCCGAGCCACCGGCATCCCTGCCGCCTGGAACGCGATCGACCATGCCTGGCACGAGCCGTCGCCCGACAGCCTGGGGGAGAACCTCGCCAGTACGGTCATCAACCACGTCCACCTCGCAGCGGCGCTGCTCTGGCAGCCTGTGGCGTGGTCGGGCTGGCTCGAGCGCCGCAACGAGCTGCTTGGGCAGGCCCGGGAGGCCAGGTACCGAGGTGACCTGGAGACCGCGGCCCGGCTGGAGAAGGACCCGCGCACCGCCTGGTTCGACCCGGAGGCCCCCAAGGCGATCAAGGCGATCCTCCAGCGCATCGGCCGCGCCTGGAATGGCATCGTCGGCGCCGACGTGCGGGGCGGCCTCGGCCGGGCGCTCCAGACACCCCTCGTGGCCTGGGACGTGATCGTCAAGGCTCCTGCCTACCTCGGTCAGGTCATCGCCAGGGACTACCGCGACCTCAACCCCGGCGACCCCCCGCCCCACCAGCAGCTCCAGGAGCTACGCACCCGCATCAAGCGCAACGTCGACCGGATCCTGGAGTTCTGGGGCGTCACCCCTTCGCGCCACCCGACCGGCGCCGGCAGCCCCGCCGTCCCCACTGGTCCCGACGCCGCCCTGCACCAGGACCCGGGGAGCCTCGCCCGGCTCCTCGGCCCCGCCACCGCCGACGCGGCCGTCCCACCGGCGCCCGTCCCACCGACGCCGGCACCGCCATCCGCCACGGCCCTCGCCGACCCGGCAGACCTGGGCGCTCCGACCCCCGACCCCGCAGACCTGGGCGCTCCGACCCCCGGCGGTGGAAGCGGCGCCGCGGAGCCGCAGCGCACGCCCGTGCCGGCCGGCGCACCGGCCGGTGCGCACCTCGAGCCGGACGCGGCCAGGGTGCCGCGGTTCAGGCTCACCCTGGAGACCGACCGCATCCGCGTGGACCAGGACGGCAACGTCGAGATCCTCCAGCCCGACGAGCACGCCGGCCCGGCCGGCGCCGACCTGGTCGGGGAGGAGGCCGGCCCGGTCGACCCCGGAGCCGAAACCCGCGACAGCGGCGACAGCGGCGGCGGCGCGCCGCTCACCGACGTCGAACCCGCCACGACGCTGTGACGCCCTGACCTGCTGACGGTCGCCGGCGGCCGGGTCAGGCGGCCTCCCCGTCGGGCGGGTTCTCGTAGGTGACGACCAGCTCGCCGTCGCGTGCGTCGACCTGGACCTTCGCGCCGTCGCGGACGTCGCCGCCGAGCAGCGCCCGGCCGATGGGGGTCTCGACCTCGCGGGCGATGTACCGGCGCAGCGGGCGGGCGCCATAGACCGGGTCGAAGCCCTGCATGGCGATCAGCCGGCGCGCCTCGTCGGTCAGCTCCAGGCTGATGCGCCGCTCGGCCAGCCGGCGGCGCAGCTCGTCGGTCTGCAGCTCGACGATCCGCTCGATCTGCGGCAGGGTCAGCGGCTTGAACAGCACGACCTCGTCGACCCGGTTGAGGAACTCGGGGCGGAAGTGGCGGCGCAGCTCGGCCATGACCCGGTCCCTCGCCTCGGGCTTGATGTCGCCGTCGGCGGTGACGCCCTCCAGCAGGTGCTCCGAGCCGATGTTCGAGGTCATGATCAGCACCGTGTTGCGGAAGTCCACGGTGCGGCCCTGGGCGTCGGTGACGCGCCCGTCGTCGAGGACCTGCAGCAGGGTGTTGAACACGTCCGGGTGGGCCTTCTCGATCTCGTCGAACAGCACCACCGAGTACGGCTTGCGCCGCACCGCCTCCGTGAGCTGCCCGCCCTCCTCGTAGCCGACGTAGCCGGGGGGCGCGCCGAGCAACCGGCTGACCGTGTGGCGCTCCTGGTACTCGCTCATGTCCAGCCGGACCATGTTCTCCTCGGCGTCGAACAGGGCCGCGGCCAGGGCGCGGGCCAGCTCGGTCTTGCCCACGCCGGTGGGGCCGAGGAAGACGAACGAGCCGATCGGCCGGCGCGGGTCCTTGATGCCCGAGCGGGCGCGGATGATCGCGTCGGCGACCAGGCCGACCGCCTCGTCCTGGCCGACCACCCGCTCGTGCAGGATCTCGTCCAGCCGCAGCAGCTTGGCGCGCTCGCCCTCCTCGAGCCGGCTGACCGGGATCCCGGTCCAGGCCGAGACGATCTCGGCGATCTCCTCCTCGGTCACGACCTCGCGTAGCAGCCGCCGCTCGCCCTGCTTGGCGTTGAGCTGCTCCTCCTCGGCCTGCAGGCGGCGCTCGAGCTCGGCGAGCCGGCCGTAGCGCAGCTCGGCGGCGCGGTTGAGGTCGTAGGCGCGCTCGGCCTCCTCGGCCTCGCGGCGGACCTGCTCCAGCTCCTCGCGCAGCTCCTGCACCCGCCGGATGGCCTGGCGCTCGGCCTCCCACTGGGCACGCATCGCGTCGGCCTCGGCGCGCAGGTCGGCCAGCTCGCGGCGCAGCTCCTCCAGCCGGGAGCGGCTGGCCGGGTCGGTCTCCTTGGCCAGCGCGGCCTCCTCGATCTCCAGGCGCGTCACCCGCCGGGTGATCTCGTCCAGCTCGGCGGGCATCGAGTCGATCTCGGTGCGCAGCCGGGCGGAGGCCTCGTCCACCAGGTCGATCGCCTTGTCGGGCAGGAACCGGTCGGTGATGTAGCGGTGGCTGAGCGTGGCCGCGGCGACCAGCGCGCGGTCCTGGATGCGCACCCCGTGGAAGACCTCCAGCCGCTCACGCAGGCCGCGCAGGATCGAGATGGTGTCCTCGACGCTGGGCTCCTCGACCAGCACGGGCTGGAAGCGGCGCTCCAGCGCGGCGTCCTTCTCGATGCGCTTGCGGTACTCGTCGACGGTGGTCGCGCCGATCATGTGCAGCTCGCCGCGGGCGAGCATGGGCTTGAGCATGTTGCCCGCGTCCATCGCGCCCTCGGCCGCGCCGGCGCCGACCACGGTGTGCAGCTCGTCGACGAACAGCAGGATCCGTCCCTCGGACCCCTTGACCTCGCCCAGCACCGCCTTGAGCCGCTCCTCGAACTCGCCGCGGTACTTCGCCCCGGCCACCAGCGCGCCCAGGTCGAGCGCGAAGATCGTCTTGTCGCGCAGGCCCTCGGGCACGTCGCCGCGGACGATCCGCTGGGCCAGGCCCTCGACGATCGCGGTCTTGCCGACCCCCGGGTCGCCGATCAGGACCGGGTTGTTCTTGGTCTTGCGCGACAGGATCTGGACCACCCGGCGGATCTCGGCGTCGCGGCCGATCACCGGGTCGAGCTTGCCGGCGCGCGCGTCGGCCACCAGGTCGCGCCCGTACTTCTCCAGCGCCTCGTAGGCGACCTCGGGCATGGCCGAGGTGACCCGCTGGTTGCCGCGCACCCTGGTCAGCGCGGTCAGGAACGCCTCCCGGGTGACGCCGTGCTCCTTGAGGCGCCGGCCGGCGGCGGTCCCCGAGCCCTCGTCGGCCAGCGCGAGGAGCAGGTGCTCGACCGAGACGTACTCGTCCTTGAGCCGCCCGGCCTCGCGCTCGGCGGCGTCCAGCAGGCGGGCCAGGCGCTGGGTGACCATCACCTGGCCGGGGGCCGCGGCGGCCCCGGTCACCCTGGGCCGGCGCGACAGGTCAGCCTCGACCTGCGAGCGCAGCGCGTCGGGGTCGGCGCCGGCCTGGGCGAGCAGGCGCGGCACGAGCCCCTCGGGCTGGTCGAGCAGGGCGAGCAGCAGGTGCTCGCCGTCGACCTCGGTGTGCCCGGAGCGCAGCGCCTTGGTCTGGGCGTCGTGCAGGGCCTCCTGAGATTTCTGGGTCAGACGGTTCAGGTCCATGTCGGGTCACTCCCTTCAGATCCCCACACCCGGGACCCACCCTTCAGATCCCACACCCGGGACCCACCCTTCAGATCCCCACACCCGGGACCCGCCGCGTGCCCCGCAGGCGCCCCCCCGGCGGGGTACCGGTCGGCGGGTCTGGACGGACGGGGACCATGCGGCCGGCGGCGTGCAGCGCGGCCTCGAGCTGGTCGACGCGGTCCAGCAGGTCCAGGACCAGGCCGATCGCGGCGTAGTTCAGGGACAGGCCCACGCGCAGCCGCATGACCCGGGCGACGGTGACCAGCGCGGCCGGGGTGAACCACAACTCGCCGGTGGGGTCGCGCGCGGCCTCCAGCAGGCCGAGCGTGACGAACCGGCGGATCAGCTCGGGGTGCAGGCCCGCGCGGCGGGCGAAGCCGTCCAGGCTGAGCCGGGGCGGGCGGGCCAGCGGGTAGCGGGGGTGCGGGGCGCCCGCGCCACCCGCCGCGGAAGGCCGGGGGAGGCTCATCGTCCCCTCCTGGGGTCGAAGTCGGAGGCCCTGGCCAGCTCCTCGAACAGCTCGCGCTCGCGCCGGCTCGGCCTTGGCGGAACCATCACCCGGACCTCGGCGTACAGGTCGCCCGGCCGCCCTCTGGGGTTGGGCATCCCCTGGCCGCGCAGGCGCAGCCGCCGCCCGCTGGAGGTGCCCGCCGGGACCCGCACCTTGGCCTCCCCGCCAGGGGTGTCGACCGGCACGTTCGCGCCGAGCGACGCCTCCCAGGGCGTGACCGGCAGCTCGACGTGGAGGTCGCGGCCGCCCAGCCGGTAGCGGGGGTGCGGGGTGATCCGCACCACCAGGTAGAGGTCCCCTGCGGGCGCGCCGCCGCCGCCGCGCCCGCCCTGCCCGGCGAGGCGGATGCGCTGCCCGTCGGTGACCCCGGCCGGGACGTTCACCTCGTAGCTGCGCGGGCCCTGCGGCCCGGCCAGCGTGATCCGGTGGCGGCCGCCCCGGTAGGCCTCCTCGACGCTCAGCTCCAGCTCGGCCTCCTGGTCGGCGCCGGCGAGCGGGCCGGTCGCGCCGCGGCCGCCGAACAGGCCGCCGAACAGCTCGTCCAGGTCGATCCCGGCGTCCCCGGCGCCGAAGCCGAGATCACCGATGTCGCCCTCGACCAAGACGGGGTTGCCGTCCTCGTCGACGACCACCCGACTGGCGCGGCGCGCGCCGCCGAAGGGGGAGCCGCCGCGGGCGCGCCGCCCGCCCGTGCCCGCCGCGGCGGGGTCGAAGCCCTCGGGGATCTGGCGGAAGTCGGGCCCGAAGCGGTCGTAGCGCGCCCGGGTCCCCGGGTCGGCGAGGACGTGGTAGGCCTCGTTGACCTCCTTGAAGCGCTCCTCGGCCTCGGGGTCCTTGTTGACGTCCGGGTGGTAGGTGCGGGCCAGCTTGCGGAACGCCTGCTGCAGCTCCTCGCTGCTCGCGGTCCGCGGGACCCCGAGCACCTCGTAGTAGTCGCGCGCCACGCTCACCCAGCCCCGACCGACCGAGGGGGCTGCGCTGCGCTCCGCCCCCCCGGACCCCCCCACGCCTCCCCCACACCGCGGGGCGCTGCGCTCCGCCCCCCCGGACCCCCCCGGGCGGGGGTGACCGCGACGGCCGCCGGCCGGAGCTGGCCCTCACCGGCGCCGTAGCCGGCGCGCAGGACCTGCACGACCGTGCCGGGCGGCGCGTCGGGATCGTCGACCACGCGGACCGCCTCGTGCCTGGCGGGGTCGAAGGGCACCCCGACCTCGTCCTGGCGCGGGTACCCGAGCGCGGACAGCACGCCCACGGCCTGGTCGCGCACCGCCCGGAGGCCCTCGACGAGGGCGTCCTGCGCCTCGGCGTGCGCGAGCGCGCGCTCCAGGTTGTCCAGCACCGCCAGCCACTCGGCCGCGACCCGGGCGCGTTCGGCGGCGCGCTCGCGCGCCAGCTCGCGCGCGTAGCGCTTGCGCAGGTTGTCCAGGTCGGCAAGGGTGCGCCGCCAGCGGTCCTCGAGCTCGGCCGCGGTCGCCTCCGCCGGGGGGGCGGGGGCCTCGACCGCCTGGTCCGGCGCGTCCTGGCGGGCCTCGGGCTGCGGATCGGTGGGCGCCGTCGGCTCGGGTTGCTGCGTCGCCACCGTGCGCCTCAGCTCGGCGTGAAGTCGGCGTCGATCACGTCGTCGTCGTCCCCGGGGCGGCCGGGCTCCGGCCCGCCGCCGGGTGGGCGCGGTGCGCCGCCTGCTTCGCCCGGTCCCCCGCCGGGCCCGCGGGCCAGCAGCCCATGGTGGATCTGCTGGAGATCCGCGGTCAGCGAGCGGAGGCGGTCCAGCGGCGCCTCCTCCTTGACCGCCTGGCGGGCCTCGGCGACCAGCAGCTCGGCGCGGGCGCGCTCGTGCGCCTGCACCGAGTCGCCCAGCTCACCCAGGCGACGCTCCACCTGGTAGGCCGTGGCGTCCAGCTCGTTGCGGGCGTCGACGAGCTGGCGGATGCGGGTGTCCTCGGCCTGGTTGCGCTCGGCCTCGGCGATCATGCGCTCCACCTCGGAGCGGTCCAGGTTGCTGGACTCGGTGATGGTGATCTGCTGCTGGGCACCGGTGTCCTTGTCGCGGGCGGTGACGTTGAGGATGCCGTTGGCGTCGATGTCGAAGGTGACCTCGATCTGCGGCCCGCCGCGCGGCGCCGGGCGGATACCCTCCAGCCGGAAGCGCCCGAGCACCCGGTTGTCGGCCGACCGCTCGCGCTCGCCCTGGAGCACCACGACGTCGACCGCGGGCTGGTTGTCCTCGGCCGTGGAGAACACCTCGGTGCGCCGCGCCGGGATCGTGGTGTTGCGCTCGATGGTCCTGGTCATGACCCCGCCCTGGGTCTCGACCCCCAGCGACAGCGGAGTCACGTCCAGCAGGAGCACGTCGGGCCCCTCGCCGGTCAGGACCGCGGCCTGGATGGCCGCGCCCAGGGCCACCACCTCGTCGGGGTTGACCGTCATGTTGGGGTCCCTGCCGCCGGTGAGCCGGCGCACCAGCGCCTGCACCGCGGGGATCCGGGTCGACCCGCCGACCAGGATCACCTCGTCCAGGTCGGCGTCGGTCACCTTCGCGTCCGACATCGCCTGCCTGACCGGCCCGAGGCAGCGCTCGACCAGGTCGGCGGTGATCTGCTCGAACGTCGAGCGCATGATGGAGGCGGTCAGGTGCTTGGGCCCCGACGCGTCCGCCGTGATGAACGGCAGGTTGACCTGGGTCTGGGTCACCGCGCTGAGCTCCACCTTGGCCTTCTCGGCGGCCTCGAACAGCCGTTGCAGGGCCTGCGGGTCCTTGCGCAGGTCGATGCCCTGGTCGCGCTGGAACTGGTCGGCCAGGTGGTCGACCAGCCGGCGGTCGAGGTCGTCCCCGCCGAGGTGGGTGTCGCCGGCGGTGGCGCGCACCTCCACGACGCCGTCGCCGACGTCGAGGATGCTGACGTCGAAGGTGCCGCCGCCCAGGTCGAACACGAGCACCGTCTCGTGCTGGCGCTTGTCCAGCCCGTAGGCGACCGCGGCCGCGGTCGGCTCGTTGATGATCCGCAGCACCTCGAGCCCGGCGATCCGCCCGGCGTCCCTGGTCGCGGTGCGCTGGGCGTCGTTGAAGTACGCGGGCACGGTGATGACCGCCTTGGTCACCCGCTCGCCGAGGAACTTCGAGGCGTCCTCGGTCAGCTTGCGCAGCACCTGCGCGCTGATCTCCTCGGGGGAGTACAGCTTGTCGCGCACCTTGAAGCGCGCCTCCCCGCCGGGGGCGGGGACCACGTCGAAGCCGACCGCCTTGGCTTCCTCGGTCACCTCCTCGAAGCGGCGGCCGATGAACCGCTTGGCCGAGTAGATGGTCCCCTTCGGGTTGAGGATCGCCTGGCGGCGGGCGAGCTGCCCCACCAGGCGCTCACCGGTGTCGGTGAACGCGACCACCGACGGGGTGGTCCGCGAGCCCTCGGCGTTGGGGATCACCGTCGGCTCCCCGCCCTCCAGGGTGGCGATCACCGAGTTGGTCGTGCCGAGGTCGATGCCGACCGCCTTGGCCATCACGTCCTCCTGTCCACGGGTCGATGCGCCCCGGGCTCGGGTGTGGCGGCAGCGGGATCCGCTCCGGACCGGCACCCGTGCCGGAGCCTGCCGGCACGAGCACGGTGGGAGCGGGTGCTGGACAGCTCCGGAACGGCGCGAGCGCGCATCACGGTCAGGTCGGCTGCTGGAGTCAGGGGACGGCGCGACCGCCGGCCAGCCGAGGGTCGGTGGCCGTTCGCGTGACCGCGTGCGGAAGCCAGCCCGTTGTCCGCCAGCGACGTCCCTCCGGGTGCGGAGCCTCGTCCCTGGCAGCCTGCCAGGCCGGCAACGACGGTCGAATCTATCGCGTGACTAGTCCTGGTCCTGGCCCGCCCTGGGAGCCACCGGCGGCGTACGGGCCGCGAGTCCCGGCTCCACGGGCGGCGCAGCAGCTTCGTGCGGCAGGCCGGTGGGCGCCCGGCCGCCCGCCGCCCGCGTCGTCACCGCGATCCGCCGCGGTCTTCGAGGTCGACCTGGCGCAGGTCGGCACGGGAGGTGATGCCCAGCTTGGCGTAGACCTTGTGCAGGTGGTAGCCGACCGTGTGCCGGCTCAGGAACAGCTGCGCGGCGATCTGGTGGTTGGTCAGCCCCTCGCCGGCGAGCCGGGCGATCTGCAGCTCCTGGGGGGTGAGCTGCACGCGGGTGCTGGGGTCGCGCTTGCGGGCGGTCTCGCCGCTGGCACGCAGCTCGGTCCGGGCCCGCTCGACCCACGGGGTCGCCCCCAGCCGCTCGTACAGCTCCATGGCGGCGCGCAGGTGGACGCGGGCCTCGGCGCGCCGGCGCGCCCGCCTGAGCCACTCGCCGTAGAGCAGCTCGGTGCGGGCCAGCTCGACCGGCAGCTCACCCAGGCCGTCCACGGTCAGCGCCGCCTGGAAGTTGCGGTCGGCCCGGTCACCGTCGCTGATCAGCGCCCGGCAGCGGCACGCGACCGCCGAGGTCCAGGTCCGCCGGTCGGATGCGGCCCAGCGCTCGAGCCTGGCCACGAACGGCTCCATCCCCGCCAGGCCGTCCGCGTGCGCTGCGGCCTCGACCAGGGTGGGCGTGGCCAGCAGGGTGACGGGGGCGTGGGCGCCGGGGTGCTGGGGGGCGGCCAGCGCCAGCAGCCGGTCGAGGGCGGCGCCCGGCCGCCCCTCGGCCAGGTCCAGCGACGCCAGCGTCCAGGTGGCGAGCGCCGCGACGACCGCGAGCCGCAGCGCGGTGGCGATCGAGAGGGCCTCGTCGACCAGTCCTCTGCAGTCGTCGGCACGGCCCTGGTGGGCGGCGACCGCGGCCAGGACGACCAGGAAGTCCGCGGAGGTGGCCCGCTGGCCGGTCTCCCTGGCCAGCCGCAGCCCCTCGGTGGCGTTGCCGACCGCGCTCGGCCATCGGCCCAGGGACATCTCGGCGAACGCGAGGTTGGCCAGCGCCACGGTCAGCGTGCTGACCGTCCTGGCGGCACGACGGGCCGCGACCGACCGCGCGTAGCGCTGGTCCGCGTCGCCGCCGTCCGGCTCGGCCATCACCAGCACCGGCCACATCCACGCGAACGCGGGATGCGGCCAGGCGGTGGGCGACTGGCTCGCCAGGTCCAGGGTGGCCGCGCCCGGCGGGGAGTGCGCGAGCCCTGCCGCGACCAGGCTCTGGGCGACCCGCTCGACCCGGTTGTCGCGCTGTCCCGACACGCCCGCGATCGCCGGGCCGATCTCCTCGACGAGGCGGTCCGCCCGGTTGGCGGCCAGCGCCGCACGGGCGGCCACGACCAGCATCGCGGTGGCCCGCTCGGGGTCGGACGCAAGGATCGGCGTGGCGCCCTCGACCAGCAGCGCGCAGGCGGTGGCCGGGGTCCCCGTGGCCAGCTCGACCGCACCCTGGACATGGGCCATGCGGGCCCGCACGGACAGGTCCGCCGAGGCCGGCTCGACCGTGTCCAGCAACGCCAGCGCCCGCTGGCCGTGGCCCGCGTCCCAGAGGTGCTCGGCGGCCGCGGCCAGCCGCCGGGTGCGCGCACCCTCGCCCGGGGTGAGGGTCGCCGCCCGCTCCAGCCAGGCGGCGGCGGCCGCGGGGCCGCCGCGCCGCCGGGCCCGGTCGGCCGCGACCTCCAGCGCCCCGGCCACCTCCTCGTCCGGCCCGATCGCGGCTCCGGCCAGGTGCCAGGCGCGCCGGTCGGCCTGCGCCTCGCCCTCGAGCACGTGCACCAGCGCGCGGTGGGCGCCCTGCCGGGCGGCGAAGGTGGCACCCTGGTAGATCGCCGACCGGACCAGCGGATGGCGGAACTGCAGCTCCTGGCCGGCGACCTGGACCAGTCCGGCCTGTTCGGCGGGCTCCAGCGCCCCCGCTTCCGCGCCGAGCCGCCGGCCGGCGGCGAGGATCGTGGCCAGCTCGCCGTCGTCGACCGTGGCGGCCACCAGCAGCAGCGTCCGGGTGGCCTCGGGGAGCCGCTGCACCCGCTGCAGGAACGCCTGCTGCACCCTGCCGGTCAAGGGCAGCCGCTGCGGCAGGCTCTCGGTCCCGGCGAGCTGGCCGCTGGTGAGGGTCGCCGGCAGCTCGAGCAGCGCCAGCGGGTTGCCGCCGGTCTCCTCGACCAGCCGGTCGCGAACCGCGGGCGCGACCTTGCCGAACCGGCTCTGGAGCAGCTGCCCGGCCGCCTCCACGTCGAGCCCGCCGAGTCCGAACTCAGGGACGCCGGGCGCCTGGAACTGGCGCGGCCCGTCGTCGCTGGCGACCATCAGCAGCACGATCCGCTCGGCGTCCAGTCGCCGCGCGACGAACAGCAGCCCGTCCGCCGACGCACGGTCCAGCCACTGCGCGTCGTCCACCAGGCACAGGACCGGTTCGCGCCTGGCCAGCTCGGTCAGCAGGCTGAGCACGCCCAGCTCGACCAGGAACCGGCTGGAGCGGGCGTCGGCGAGCCCGAACGCACCGCGGAGCGCATCGGCTTGGGGCGCGGGCAGCCGGTCCAGGCCGTTCAGGACCGGCCGCAGCAGCTGATGCAGACCGGCGAAGGCGAGCCCGGCCTCGGACTCCACCCCGGTGCCCTGGAGCTGACGGAAGTCGCGGGCCTGCTCGGTCGCGTCCCGCAGCAGGCTGCTCTTGCCTACGCCGGGCTCACCCCGGATGACGAGCACACCGGCGCGGGACTCGCGCGCGCCCGCGAGCAGCGCGGAGATGCGCGCGTGCTCCTCGCGGCGGCCGTAGAGCTGGATCATCCTGGTCGGAGGACCGGCGGCTAGGTGCGACACGAACATCGAGCTGCTCGAGCGCACCATGCCAGGTCCGCCGCAGGTCGGCAAGCGGTCGGCTGGGCCAGCCCCAGCCGTTTCGAGACGCGACCGGTGTCGCCCCACCCGCGCAGCTCCGCACGGGATGCGGCTTGCCGGGAGGAGTCATCGGCCACGCCGGTAGCGCGCCACCGCCAGGGGGGCGAAGACCGCCAGGATGCCCGCCGTCCACAGCAGCGACCGCACCACGTACCAGCCGGCGGGGTGGCCGAGCAGCGCCTCCGCGGCCGGGCCCTGGGTGAGCGTGCGGACGGCGTCCACCATCACCGTGATCGGCTGGTGCTCGGCGACGGCCTGCAGCCAGCCGGGCATCGACTCGACCGGGACGTAGGCGCTGGACACGAACGTGAGCGGGAAGACCAGCAACGCCAGCCCCTGGGCGGCCTGGGGGTTGCCGGCGAACAGCCCGAGGGTGATGAACAGCCACTCGAACGCGAACCCGAACACCACCAGCAGCCCGAGCGCCGCGAGCGCCGCCGCCACGCCGTTGTGGATGCGGAAGCCGACCGCGAACCCGATGGCGGCGGTGATGACCAGGCCCCACACGAGCACGGCGGTGTCGGCCAGCGCCCGGCCGGCGAGCACCGCGCTCCTCGGGATGGGCAGCGACCGGAGCCGGTCGACCAGCCCCTGCTGGAGGTCCTCGGCCACCCCGGTGGCGGCGCCCATGCCGGAGAACAGGATGCCGGTGGTGATGAAGCCCGGCACGAGGAAGTCGACGTAGTCCATGCCGCCGGCGCCGATCGCCCCGCCGAACACGTAGCGGAAGATCAGCAGGAACAGGGCGCCCTGGATGGTGCCGACGACCACCAGCTGGGGCGTGCGGAGGAACTTCAGCAGGCCGCGCCCGGCGATGCCCAGCGTGCTGGCCGCCAGGTCGGCGGAGGGTCGGGTGGGTGGTGCTGCAACGGTGGTCATGGTGGTCTCCTCGCTCATGCCGCCGTGTCAGGGACGGCGTCGTCGGGTGCCGGCTCCGGGCCCTGGCCGGTCAGCCCCAGGAACACCTCGTCCAGGGTCGGGGATCGCAGGGCGATGTCCTCGACGGCGGTGCTGGCCGCATCCAGCGCCCCCAGCGCCTGCCGCAGGCCCGCGGTGCCGGCCCGCACGGCGACGCTGACCCTGCGGGTGGCGTCCTCGACCTGCGCCTCGCCGTGGTCCACGGCCGCCAGGGCCGCGGCCACCCTGGGCAGGTCGGCGCGATCGCGCACGTGCACCTCGACCACGCTGCGGCCTGCCTGCTGCTTGAGCTCGCTGGGGGTGCCGGCCGCGACCGCCCGCCCGTGGTCGATGATCACGATCCGGCTGGCCAGGTGGTCGGCCTCGTCCAGGTACTGGGTGGTGAGCAGGACGTCGGTCCCGGCCTCGACCAGGGCGCGGATGGCGTCCCACAGCTCGATGCGGCTGCGGGGGTCCAGCCCGGTGGTCGGCTCGTCCAGCAGCAGCAGCCGCGGCGCGCCGACCAGGCTGGCCCCGAGGTCCAGCTTGCGCCGCATCCCGCCCGAGTAGGTCCGCGCCAGCCGGTCGGCGGCGTCCTCCAGCCCGAGCTGCCGGAGCACGTGGGCGCTGTTGGCCCGGGCGGAGCGGGCGTCCTGGCCGAACAGGCGGGCCACCAGCTCCAGGTTCTCCCGTCCGGTCATGGCCGGCTCCACCGCGGCGGACTGGCCGGCCAGGCCGATGGTGCGCCGCACCGCCTGGGCCTCGCGGCGCACGTCGTGACCGACCACGCGCAGCTCGCCCGCGTCCAGGCGCAGCAGGGTCGCCACCGTGCGGACGAAGGTCGTCTTGCCGGCCCCGTTGGGGCCGAGCACCGCCAGGACCTGGCCCGGTTCGGCGACCACGTCCAACCCGTCCAGCGCGACGGTCTTGCCGAACCGTTTGCGGAGGCCGACGGCCTCGATGGTCGGGGTCATGCTGTCCGTCTCCCTTCGTGATGCACCGGTCGTGCGAACGGGGCGCGCCCGGCGCCGGCGTGGTTGCCGGTCCGCTGTGACGGTAGGAGGCGGCGCCGGCCCGGCCATCACCCGGACGGGGGCGGTGCGGGGGAATCTTTGCGGTCACGTCGCGACCGGGCCGCTACCTCGGAGGAGGTAGTCCGCCCGCGCCGGGTGCTACCCGAGCAGTCCCAGCTGGCGGGCGCGGGCGACGGCCTGGGTGCGGTTGGCGGCGCCGAGCTTGTCGAGGATGTGGCTGACGTGCTTCTTGACGGTCTCCACCGCGACCACGAGCTCACCGGCGATCTGGCGGTTGGAGGTGCCCGCCGCCAGCAGCCCGAGGACCTCCAGCTCCCGGTCGGTCAACGGCTCCACCAGCCCCGGCACGACCGCGGCGGCCCGCCCCACCGGGGCGGTGCGGGGGCCGCCGTCCTGGCCGAAGGCCGCCAGCAGCCGGGCGAGGTGGGTCGGCGCAGCGCCGCCGCCGAGCCCGGCCTGCCCGGGGCGCCCGGCGGCGAGCCGGCCGAGGAGGGCCGCCATCGGCGCGCCCTCGTCGACGAAGACCCGCAGCCAGCCCTCGGGCGCCGCCAGGGTCAGCGCCTCGGCCAGCGCGGCCAGCGCGGCCTGCTCGTCGCCGGCGGCCTGCAGGCCGAGCGCCTGCAACGCCCGCACCTCGATGAGGCTGCCGGTCCGCTGCTGGTCGGCGGCCAGGTCGTGCAGCCGCCGCAGCAGCCCCAGCGCCGCTTCGGGTGCCCGCTCGGCGAGCAGCACCCGGGCCAGGACCAGGTACTCCCGCTCCCGCGCGAAGCTCGGCTCGCCCTGCGCGCCGAGCCCGCGCCGCTCGGCCCACTGCGCCGCTTCGGCGACCCTGCCTTGGGCCAGCAGCAGCCGCGCCCGCTGCACCGCCACCGGGATGATCAGGTCCGAGATCACCTCCGGGTCCGGCACGACCCGCCCGGCCTCCCCGATCGCCCCCAGCGCCCCCGCCTGGTCGCCCTGCGCCGCACGGATCCAGGCCAGGACGGTCAGGCCCGTGCCCAGCCACTGCCCGTAGGCGAGCTGCCGGCACAACGCCACGCCCTCGGTGGCGCGCTGCAGCGCCTCGTCCAGCTCGCCTCGTTCGCGCAGCACCTCGGCCAGACCGACGAAGGCCACACCCGCCGCCGGCACCGCCGGGCGGCCGGCCACCTCGGCGACCAGCTCCAGCCCCCGCTGGCAGCTGCGCAGCGCCGCGCCCAGCCGACCCTGCACGCGCTGCACCTGCCCGAGGGTGCAGTGGACGCGGACGGCGAAGTAGCGCTGCGGCCCGGTCGACCAGGCGTCGGCGGCGAGCTCGCCGAGCGCGGCCTCGGCGTCGGCGACCCGGCCCTGGAGCAGCGTCCCCATCGCCAGGTTCCAGCGGCCGAAGTAGCGCAGGTAGCGGTCGTCGGCGTCGGCGAGCGCCAGCGCCTGCCGGGCGGACCGGATGGTGCCGTCGGCGTCGTTGCGCAGGCGGGCCAGCTCGGCGCGGAGCATCGCCAGCACCCCGGGGACGTTGGCGAGCCCCCTCGGGGTCCCGCCGGCCGGCGGCTCGGTCGGCTCGGCTTCGGCCGCCTGCTCGGCCTGGGTGAGCAGCGCCTCGGCCTCGTCCACGCGGGCGCCGATGAGCGCGGTGACCGCCTGGGCCAGGCACAGCCGCGGCCGCGAGCCGACCACGTCCGGAGGAAGGGCGGTCAGCCACCGGCGCAGCGTCGCGCCCTCGCCGCGTTCCAGCAGCGCCTGGGCGTGCCGGTCGACCAGCAGGGCCGCCCAGGCGCCGTCACCGGCCGCCAGCGCATGGTGCACGGCCTCCTCGGCCAGCCCGTGTTCCTGGCACCATGCGGCCGCGGCCCGGTGCAGCTGCGGCACCCGGTCGGGTCTCGCCTGTTGGAGGCGGGCGCGCAGCAGGTCGGCGAACAGCTGGTGGTAGCGCCACCATGCCCGGACCTCGTCCAGCGGCACGAGGAACAGGTTGGCCCGCTCGATCTGCTCCAGCATCCGCTGGCCGTCGCTGCGGCCGGTGACCGCGTCGCACAACGGCCCCGACAGCCGCTCCAGCACCGAGGTCTCGAGCAGGAAGTCGACCAGCTGCTCGGGTTGGCGGTCCAGGACCTCCTCGGCCAGGTAGTCCAGCACGTGCCGGTGGCTGCCGGTGAACGTCGCGACGAAGCCGCCCGGGTCGTCCCGTCCCCGCAGCGACAGGGAGGCCAGCTGCAGGCCTGCAGCCCAGCCTTCGGTGCGGGTGGTCAGCGCGGCGACGGTGGCCTCGGGCAGGCTGGCTCCCAGGGCGGCGTGGAGCACCGCGGCCGCCTCCTCGGCGGTGAAGCGCAGGTCGCCGGCGCGCAGCTCGACCAGCTGGCCGCCGCCGCGCAGCCGTGCCAGCGGCAGCGGGGGGTCGCTGCGGGTCGACAGGATCAGCCGCAGCTGTGGCGGCAGGTGGCCCAGCAGGAACGCGATGGAGCCGTGGACCGGCGGCGCCTGGATCACGTGGTAGTCGTCCAGCACCAGCGCGACGGGCCCGGACCCGGCGGCGAGCCCGTTGACCAGTGCCGTCACCACCGCCTCGAACGATCGCGGCGGCGGATCGAGCAGCGCGGCGAGCTGCTCGCCGATCCCGGTGCGCACCTGGTCGACGGCTGCGGCGACGTAGCGCCAGAACCGCGCCGGGTCGTCGTCGCCCTCGTCCAGCGACAGCCAGGCGACCGGCAGCGGGCCGCCGCGGGCCCAGTCGGCCAGCAGGGCCGTCTTGCCGAACCCGGCCGGGGCGCACACCAGCGTCAGCTCGCCGGGCGGCACCTCGGTGAGCCGGTCGAGCAGCCGCGCGCGCGGCACGAACCCGGGCCGGGGGCTCGGCAGGTGCAGCTTGGTCGTCAGCACCGGATCCGGCCTGCCCGACCAGCGGCAGGCGGGACGCTCGCCACGGAGTCGACCATCGGCCACGCACCACCATCCGAGGTGAGGATGCGCGTCGCACCTGGGCGCATTGTAATGCGCCGGCCGGGCCGGCCAGCTCCTGCTCGCCGCCCGCTCGACCTGACCACCAGCGGCGTACGCGCCCGTGCGCACCGACTCGTCCCGACATCTCGGTTGAGCGGTCGGGACGAGTCGGAACAGATGGGAGATCTCCTCTCACAGGTGTCCGCGAGGCCTCGGTCAGGTGCCGACGTAGGCCGCGAGGTGCTCGCCGGTGAGGGTGGAGCGGGCGGCGACGAGGTCGGCGGGTGTGCCCTCGAAGACGATCCGGCCGCCGTCGTGGCCGGCGCCGGGGCCGAGGTCGATGAGCCAGTCGGCGTGCGCCATGACCGTCTGGTGGTGCTCGATCACGATCACCGACTTGCCGGAGTCGACGAGCCGGTCGAGCAGGCCGAGTAGCTGCTCGACGTCGGCGAGGTGGAGGCCGCTGGTCGGCTCGTCGAGGACGTAGACGCCGCCCTTCTCGGCCATGTGGGTGGCCAGCTTGAGCCGCTGCCGCTCGCCGCCGGACAGCGTCGTGAGCGGCTGGCCGAGGCTGAGGTAGCCGAGCCCGACGTCGGCGAGCCGGTCGAGGATAGCGTGCGCGGCCGGCGTGCGCGCCTCGCCGGCACCGAAGAACTCCTCGGCCTCGGTCACCGACATCGCCAGCACCTCGCTGATGTCGCGGCCGCCGAGGTGATACTCCAGCACCGCCGCCTGGAACCGCTTGCCTTCGCAGTCCTGGCAGGTGGTGGCGACGCCGGCCATCGTCGCCAGGTCGGTGTAGATGACCCCGGCGCCGTTGCAACTGGGGCAGGCGCCTTCGGAGTTGGCGCTGAACAGCGCCGGCTTCACGCCGTTGGCCTTCGCGAACGCCTTGCGGATCGGGTCGAGCAGCCCGGTGTACGTCGCCGGGTTGCTGCGTCGCGAGCCGCGGATCGCGCCCTGGTCGATCGCCACGACACCCGCGCGGGCCGGGATCGACCCGTGAACGAGCGAGCTCTTGCCGGAGCCGGCGACGCCGGTGACGACGACGAGCACCCCGAGCGGGATGTCGACGTCGACGTCGCGCAGGTTGTGCTTCCTCGCGCCGCGGATCTCCAGCGTGCCGGCGGGCGGCCGCACGACCTCCTTGAGGGTGGCCCGGTCGTCGAGATGGCGGCCGGTGATCGTGCCGCCGGCCCGCAGCCCCTCGACGGTGCCCTCGAAGCAGACGGTGCCGCCCGCCGTCCCGGCGCCGGGGCCGAGGTCGACGACGTGGTCGGCGATCGCGATCGTCTCCGGCTCGTGCTCCACGACGAGCACGGTGTTGCCCTTGTCCCGCAGCCGCAGGAGCAGGTCGTTCATCCGCTGGACGTCATGGGGGTGCAGGCCGATGGTGGGCTCGTCGAAGACGTAGGTGACGTCGGTGAGCGAGGAGCCGAGATGGCGGATCATCTTGGTGCGCTGCGCCTCGCCGCCTGACAGCGTGCCAGACGGCCGGTCGAGCGAGAGGTAGCCCAACCCCATCTCCACGAACGAGTCGAGCGCCTGCAGCAGCGCGTCGAGCAGCGGCGCCACCGACAGCGCGTCGATGCCCCGGACCCACTCGGCCAGGTCGCTGATCTGCATCGCGCACGCATCGGCGATGTTGATGCCCTTGATCCTCGACGAGCGGGCCTCCGGGCCGAGCCGGGTGCCGCCGCACTCGGGGCAGATGGTGAAGGTGACGGCCCGCTCCACGAAAGCGCGGACGTGCGGCTGCAGGGAATCGACGTCCTTGGAGAGCATCGACTTCTGGATCTTGGAGATCACGCCCTCGTAGGTCAGGTTGATCCCTTCGACCTTGACCTTGGTCGGCTCCCGGTAGAGCAGGTCGTGCAGCTCCTTCCTGGTGTACTGCCCGATCGGCTTGTCCATGTCGAAGTAGCCGGTGCCGCTGAAGATGCGGCCGTACCAGCCGTCCATGCTGTAGCCGGGGATCGTGAGCGCACCCTCGTTGAGCGACTTCGAGTCGTCGTACAGCGCGGACAGGTCGAAGTCGGTCACGTTGCCCATACCTTCGCAGCGCTGGCACATGCCGCCGAGGCGGGTGAAGGTGGCCTTCTCGGTTTTCGTCTTGCCGGTGCCGCGCTCGACGGTGATGGCACCGCTCGCTCGGACCGAGGGGACGTTGAAGGAGAACGCGTTCGGCGGCCCGATGTGCGGCTGCCCGAGCCGGCTGAAGAGGATGCGCAGCATCGCGTTGGCGTCGGTGGCGGTGCCGACGGTCGAGCGGGGGTTGGCGCCCATCCGCTCCTGGTCGACGATGATCGCGGTCGTCAGCCCGTCGAGCACGTCGACCTCGGGCCGCGCCAGCGTCGGCATGAAGCCCTGCACGAAGGCGCTGTAGGTCTCGTTGATCAGCCGCTGCGACTCCGCGGCGATCGTGCCGAACACCAGCGAGCTCTTGCCCGAGCCGGAGACGCCGGTGAACACCGTCAGCCGGCGCTTCGGGATCTCGACGCTGACATCCTCGAGGTTGTTCTCGCGCGCGCCGTGCACGCGGATCAGGTCGTGGCTGTCGGCGACGTGCAGCGCAGGCGACTGCGTGTCCGTCCTCGTGGCCATGCTCATCGTGTCTCCATCTGTCAGGCGGGCCGCCTTCGCGGTCTCCGTCGGCGGGCGTCGCGACTGAAGGCCAGGGATGCTTCCGGGTCGTCGTGCGGGAGGAGGCTCGCGTGAACGGCCATGTCCATGGCGGTCATGCTAGGTGCGGCTCGGGGTCCGCGCTGCTCGATTCCTGATGGGTGCGGTCGCCGGTGGCGCTAAGGTCTCCACCACGATGACCCGACAGCGCAGCGGCGACGGCGACGCGGTTGAGGTGCTGGTCGTGGGCGCCGGACCCACCGGGCTCACGCTGGCGGCCCACCTCGCCGCTCACGGCACCCGGGTGCGTATCGTCGACCGCCAGCCCGACCGGGTCCACGAGTCCCGCGCGCTGGCCGTCCAGCCCCGCACCCTGGAGGTCCTGGCCGGCCTGGGCGTCGCCCCCGCCCTGCTCGAACGCGGCCGGCGGGCCGTCCACCTGCGGCTGCACCTGCCCCGGCACACGATCTCCCTGCGGCTGTTCGGTCTCGGCCTGGCCGACACCGCCTACCCTTTCCTGCTGTTCGTCTCCCAGGCCGAGACCGAACGCGTCCTCGGCGACCACCTCGCCCGTCACCAGGTGCGCATCGAACGCGCCACCGAGCTGATCGCGCTCACCCCCGGCACCGAGCACGTCACCTGCCGGCTGCGCCACCCCGACGGGCGGCAGGAGACCGTCGTCGCCCGCTACGTGACCGGCTGCGACGGCGCCCACTCCACCGTCCGCCGGCAGGCCGGCATCGGGTTCGAAGGCAGCGCCTATCCGCAGACGTTCCTGCTGGCGGACCTGGAGGTCGACGGGCTGGAACCCGGCGCGGCGCACGCCTGGCTGACCGGCCCCGGGCTGCTGCTCTGCTTCCCGCTCGGCACCCCCGCGACCTGGCGGCTGCTGACCATGCGTCCACCCGGGGACCGCACCGCCGCCGACGCGCCGGTGACCCTGGCGGAGCTGGAGGCCATCACCGCCAGCTCCACCACCGACCCCCTGCGGCTGCGCGACCCGGTGTGGATGACCCGCTTCCGGCTGCACCTGCGCAGCGCCAGCCGCTACCAGCACGGACGGGTCTTCCTGGCCGGCGACGCCGCCCACGTCCACAGCCCGGCCGGCGCCCAGGGCATGAACACCGGCATCCAGGACGCCACCAACCTCGCCTGGAAGCTCGCCCTGGTCTGCCAGGGAGCCGCCACCCCGGCGCTGCTCGACACCTACCAGCCCGAACGCGCCCCGGTCGGCCGCCGCGTCCTGCGCCTCAGCGACCGCGCCTTCACCCTCGCCACCAGCACCAACCCGCTGCTCAAGCTGGCGCGCGCCCGGCTCCTGCGCCTCGCGCCCGTGGCACTGCGGTTCGCCCCCGGGCGCGCGGCCGCGTTCCGCACCCTCGCCCAGCTCTCCATCGGCTACCGCCACAGCCCCGCCGCCACCGACGGCCCCGGCGCGCCCCGACGCGGCCCGCACGCGGGCGACCGGCTCCCCGACGCCCCCGTGGTCGACGACCGCCGGCCCACCACCCTCCACGCCGCCACCGCCGCCCCCGGCTGGCACCTGCTGCTGTGCGGACCCGCCGACAAGTGGCCAGCCACCGCGGCGGCCTGGCGCGACACGGACGTCGTGGCCGTTCACCACCTCAGCCGCAGCGCGGCTCCCGGCGTCCTGCACGACCCCGACGGCACCGCGCTGCGCCGCCTGGGCCTGGACCCCGCCGGCCGCCGCGCCGCCCACTACCTCGTCCGCCCCGACGGGCACGTCGGCTACCGCGCCGGCGGCAACGACCTCACCGGCCTTGACGCCTACCTGACCCGCTGGCTCCCCGGCGCCACCCGCCCCTGAGACGCCGCACCCGATCTCCTGCCCCTCGCACCAGCGACGCGACCCCGGCGCGTGCCTGCTCCGCCGACTCGGACTGGCGCGCAGGAGCGGACCCGGCCGCCGTGTCAGAAGACCGCCCGGCCGGTGGTGGCGAGCAGGACCGCCTCGGCCTCCTTGAACCGCTGGTTCAGCGCCCGGGTCTCGATGAACGTCATGAGCAGGCGCTCGACCGGCACGGCCTGCCGCCACAGCGCCGCCGAGACCGTCGTCGGCCCACCCTCGAAGTGGTCCTCGGCCACGGCGCGGCTGAACGTCGCCGAGACCAGGGCGCCGCGTGGGTGCCGCGAGGGCCGGCGGTCCCATGCGGCGCCGCGGTAGAGCGTGACGGTCGGGTGCCCGGCCCGGTCCAGCAGCTCGCTGACGAAGGCGAGCCGGGTGAGGACGTGCGACCGGCGCCGCGGCCTGGACCAGTCCCCGCCGAACAGGGCCGCGTCGCGGACGATCTTGCCGCGGTAGGCGACCAGGCCCAGCTCGGCGAGCACGATCGCGTGGCCCTTGACCAGCTCCGAGCGCGGGTCGCTGACGAACCCGCGGCTGAACCCCTCCTCGACCACGGCCAGGCCACGCTCGGCCATGAGGCCCTCGAGGGCGGCGAACAGCTGCTCGTCACCGGCACGGCACGCCGCCAGCCCGGGGACGTCGATCGCGGTCGCCGGCAGCCGCCGCCCGAGCCAGGCACGGACCCGTTCGCGCTCGGTGGCGAGCTGGTGCAGCGTCGCGCGGCGCGCCTGCCGGTCGGCGGGGATCCTCAGGGGCCGGTCCAGGCGCCGGGCCGCCTGCTCGTAGGCGGCCACGGTGTCCGCTGGCAGCGTCGCGCCGCCGCGCGCGAACTGGAAGCGCCCGACGTCCTCGAAGGGGATCTGCCAGCGCGCCCCGGCGTCCTCGAACGCGGCGATCTCGACCTCGAAGACGCCCTGCTCGACGTGCGCGGGGCCGACCACGACCGGGGTCCGGCGGGCGTCCAGGAGGCGGCCACGGTTGCCGGGCAGCAGGTGGCGCAGCGCCCCCGGCTCGAACGCCGAGTCGGGCAGCTGCGCGGGATCACGCTGGTAGAGAGGATCGCCCAGTCCTCAGCTCACCGCTTTCTTCACGAGCGCGCCGATCCTTGCCTCCTCGACAGCGGTCAACTCCCTCAGGTGGCCAGGCCCGCCTCGCTCGGGCGGCCGGGGTTGCCGCCGTAGCCACGGTAGTCCACCAGCAGCACGTGCACGCCGGCGTCCGCCAGCGCCGCCGCCAGCGCCACCCGTGCCGCGCGGTTGCCCGCGTTGCCCGGCAGGGACAGGACCGCGCCGCGCCGCGAGCAGCAGGCCGGCGAGCAGCCGCTCGGCCATCCCACCTCCGTCATCTGGGCCATGCGGTGATGGTGCGTGACCGTGATTGTGCGTGATCGTCGCGGTCCAGGCTGCCGGCCGTGGTCGGGCGGCGACGCTCCGGGCGCCCGATGGTTCCCGCCGTCCCTGCGCCCGGCGACGGCGCGGTTGGAACTTCCGGGGTTGCAAAACAAGCACGCTTGGGCAACAAGCCAGTCCGGGGGGCTAGGGTCACCGCACTGAACCGAGCGTAGCCGCGGCATACCTGGACCCCACCCGCGCCGCTGTGCTGCGAGGCATGCATCCAGCTCAAGGACCCCCTGTTGACCCCACCACACGTACCCCATGCCCACCCGCGGGCAACCGGCGGGTGCGGCCAGCCTGACGGTAGGCCGACCCGCTGGCGGCGGGACGGGCCCGGATCGACCCGTTGCTACCGGCCGCCACCGGCACTGGCGCGCGACGATGACACGCCGCCCGGAGGTGACACCGGTGGATGACCAAACTGTCGCGACAGCGCCCGACGTCCCGCGGCTCGAGCTGGACCCGACGGTCCCGCCCCGGCGGCGCAGGCGCCGACCCCGGCGCGCCGCCGCCCGGCCCCTCTCCGAGCTGCGGGTCGTGGCCCTCACCAACATGGTCCCGCCGTACAAGGTGGCCGAGCTGGAACGACTCGCCGCCGAGGTCGGCGAGCTCCAGGTCTGGATCTCCACGGCGATGGAGGCCGACCGTCGGTGGGAGCCCGACTGGGGCACGCTCGACGTGGTGCCCCAGCGCAACCTGAGCGTCAGCCTGCACCGCCGCCATCCCGGCGGGTACCGTGAGCTCCAGGTCATCCACATCCCGTGGGACACGCTGCCGCGGCTGTGGCGGATCCGGCCGGACGTCGTCATCTCCAGCGAGCTCGGGGCCCGCACGCTGCAGGTGGCCCTGTACTGCGCGCTCACCTCGACGCCGCTGGTCGTGGGCTGCGGGGTCACCGAGGCGATCGAGCACGGCCGCGGGCCGCTGCGGCGCATGCTGCGGCGGGTCCTGGTACCGCGGGCCGACGCGATGACCGTCCCGGGCTCCAGCGGCGCCCGCTACCTGCAACGGCTGGGTGCGGCCCCCGACCGGCTGCTGTTCCTGCCCTACAGCTCCTTCCACCCCGACCGGGCGCTCCCGGAGCGGCCTCGGGCCGGCGACCTGCGCCTGCTCTACATCGGGCAGCTCATCGACCGCAAGGGCGTGCTCCCGTTCATGCAGGCGATCGCCCGCTGGGGCCGTCGGCATCCCGGCCGCTCGGTGGAGCTGCACCTCGTCGGCGAGGGACCGGTGTCGGCGCGGATCGACCAGATCGAGCTGCCCGGCAACGTGCGGCTGCGCCGCAGCGGGCACGTGCCCTACCGGCAGGTCCCGGAGATGTACGAGCACGCCGACATCTCGGTGCTGCCGAGCCTCGGCGACGAGTGGGGCAACGCGGTCAGCGAGTCGCTCGCGCTGGGCGTGCCGGTCCTCGGCAGCGTCTACTCGCAGGCCGTGGAGATGATCGTGCGCGAGGGCGTGAACGGCTGGTCGTTCCGGCCCGACGACCCCGCGTCGATCGACGCCGCGCTCGACCGGGCGCTCGCCGCCGGGCGGCCGCGCCTGGCGCAGATGCGTGCCGCCGCCCGCGCGTCGGTGCGCTTCCTCACTCCGGAGTTCACCGCCGGCCAGATCCTGGCGGCCGTGCGCCTGGCCACCCGGGCCTGACCGTCCGGCGGCGGCGCCGGACGCACCGGTCTCGCGCCGGCCGACCTGCACCTCGCCCGCGGGTCGGTTCAGGGTGATCGCAACAGCGAGGTGCCCATGCCGATCGCCCAGACGGGTGCCAGGAGGACGTTGCCGGTCAGCCCGACGAACCGCAATGCCTCGACATCGACCATGATCCCGGCGGCGTTGACCACCAGGAACGCCCCGACCGCAATGGCCGCCGCGCCGAGCGCGGGTCGATGACGACGCAGCAGGGATCCCATCCCGAGGAACCAGGCCGCACCCGCGACGTTCTGGACCACGCCCTGCAGGCCGTCCTCGGCGATGCGCCGCGCCAGGTCGAAGTCGCTGAGCAGGCCCGCCCGCAGTGCTGCATCGGCGTCGGCGTACCGCTGGATGAGGTCGGGCAGGGTCGACGCGAGCACGCTCGCACCCGCCGCGCCGAGCAGGATGTAGAAGCCTGCGGCAACCGCTGCCAGGTCCGCAACCACGGGGTCGTCCTGACGCAGCCAGCGCAGCAGATGCAGGGCGACGGGAACCAGCAGCAGGTAACTGCCCAACATCGACAGCCACAGGCCCCACCGCACCGGTGCAACGGCGTCGGTCCCCAGGGCGATGAAGGTGGCCGCCTCGCTGACGGCCTCGAAGTCGAAGTCGGCACCCCACAGGCCGACGATCAGGCTCGCCAGTGACATCACGCCCGCGGCGATCGTGACCACCGCGGTGGCACGACGGTGACGGTGTGGGACCGCTTGGTTCTGCGCGATCATCCCGCTCCTCCTCGGACCGCACGCGGCGACCCTGGCTTTGAGCGCCTTGGGCTGGCTGGGGGTTCACGGTCCTCCGTGACGCCGCAGCGAGAACCTCTCACGGGGCCGCGAGTTCCGGCCATCTTGCGCTCTGGGAGCATCGTCTGCCGCGGCCGTGAGAGGCCGCCCGCCACCCCAGAACGCAGGTGATCTCCTGGAGTTGCTCGCGGTCGAGCTGGCCGGCGGCCTCGGCCGCCGTGCGGACTACATGATCAGGCGGGCGAGGGCCGTGGTGACGGCGGCCGCGGCGATCACCAGCAGCATCGGCGCCCGCAGCAGCAAGGCGACCAGCGCCGCGGCCAGTCCCAGGCTCCGCTCGTCCACCGCCGGGCCGTCGGGTCCTGCGACGACCTGGGTGATCACCAGGGCAGCCAGCAGCGCGGGCGCCAGCAGCCGGGTCGCCCCGAGCACCACGGCCGGTAGCTGGCGCCCGCCCATCAGCACCGGACCCACCGCCTTGAGCGCAACCGTGGCCGCGCCGACCGTGATGACGACCATCCAGGCCGAGCTCACCGGCGCACCCCCAGCAGGCAGGCCGCGGCGGCGGCGATGATCGGCACCCCTGCCGGCGCGAACGGCAGCATGACCAGCGCGATCCCGGCACCCAGCGCCGCGACCACAGCGGCGCGCCGCTCGCGCAGCTGCGGCCACAGCAGGGCCAGGAACAACGCCGGGAACGCCGCGTCCAGCCCCAGCGCCTTCGGGTCGGCCAGCACCGACGCGCCGAGCGCGCCCACGGCGGTGGAGGTGACCCACACGAGGTACAGGACGGCCCCTGCCCCGAGCAGGCGCTGGAGGTCGAAGCTCCCGTTGCCGCGGTTGGCGATCGCCCAGGACTCGTCCACCACCAGCTGGCCCAGCAGGAGCCGGCGCCACCAGGCCCCACCGACCACCGGCGCCACCGACAGGCCGATCGGCCCGTAGCGAGCGTTCAGCAACACCGCGGCCGCCACCGCGGCCGCCACCGATCCGCCCGCGCCCAGGATTGAGACCGCGGCGAACTGCGCGGACCCGGCGAAGGCGGTTGCCGACAGCACGACCGCCGCCGCCGGTCCGATCCCGGCAGCGCGGGCCGACGACCCGAAGACCACGCCGAAACCGGCGAAGGCCACCGACAGCGGGACGGCGGCCAGCATCCCCTCCCACAGCGACCGATGACCGCGCCCGGGCAGTCCGTCCCGGCACGGTCCAGCGTGTGTCATCGCGCTCATGCGGCTACCGTAGTCGGATGCTGGTCTGCTGCTAAGGTCCAGTTCGATGCGAGAAGACAGGACCAGTCGTCCGCTGGAGCTGCTCCTCCCGGTCCGGCCGGAGCGGGGCGTCCCCCTGCGGGCGCAGCTCGAGCGGCACCTGCGGGAGGCGGTCCGCTCGGGCCGGCTGCGGCCGGACAGCGCCCTGCCCTCCTCCCGGGTGCTGGCCGAGCAGCTGCAGGTCTCCCGGGGCGTGGTCGTCGAGGCCTACGACCAGCTGGTGGCGGAAGGCTACCTGGTGGCCCGGCGAGGCTCGGCCACAAGGGTGGCGAATGCCGCCCTGGTCGACGCCGCACCGCCAAGACCCGCCGCGCCATCCAGGCCCCTGCGTTACGACTTCCGCCCGGGTGTCCCCGCCCTGGATACCTTCCCTCGATCCGCCTGGCTGGCGTCGTTACGGAAGGCGCTGAAGGAGGCTCCGCACGCGGCCCTCGGGTACGGGGATGCTCGTGGGCAGGAGGCGCTCCGGCAGGCGCTGGTCGCCTACCTGGGGCGGGTGCGGGGGGTGGCCGCCGACCCCGAGCGGATCCTGGTCTGCTCAGGCTTCGCCCAGGGCACGGCGCTGGTGTGCCGGGTGCTTGGTCGACAGGGTGCCCGGCGGATGGCCATGGAGGACCCCTCCCACCCCGGTCAGCGGGCCATCGTGGCCGCCTCAGGCCTGGAGGTCGTCCCGGTCCCGGTGGATGACCAAGGAATCCGGGTGGATCACCTGGGGACGGTCGGGGCCGACGCGGTGCTGGTGACCCCGGCCCACCAGTTCCCAACGGGCACGGTGCTGGCGGCCAGGCGACGGGCCGCCCTGGTGGAGTGGGCGCAGCGCAACGACGCGGTCGTCGTCGAGGACGACTACGACGCGGAATACCGCTACGACCGGGAACCGATCGGGGCCGTCCAAGGGCTGGCTCCCGAGCGCGTGGTCTATGCCGGCAGCGCCAGCAAGACCCTGGCGCCGGCGCTCCGACTCGGCTGGTTGGTGCTGCCCACCTGGCTCGCCGGCGCGGTCACCGAGGAGAAGGCCTTGGACGACCTGGCCTCGCCGGCGCTGGAACAGTTGGCCTTCGCCGACCTGCTGGCCCGCGGCGAGGTCGATCGTCACCTGCGGCGCAACCGGGCACGGTACCGGGCCCGCCGCGACGCTCTGGTCGCCGCGCTGGCCGCCCACGCGCCCCGGGTCAGCGTCCGAGGCATCGCCGCAGGGTTGCACGCGGTCGCCGAGCTGCCGCCCCAGACCGACGAGGCCACGGTGGTGACCGCCGCACGGCGGCGCTCAGTGGGCGTCTACCCGATGCGCGAGTACCGCGTCGGCGCCAGCACCGCACCGCCGGCCCTCGTCATGGGTTATGGGGGCCTCGGCGAGCCGGCGATCGAGCGCGGCGTGCCCCTGCTCGCACTCGCCATCTCCGGTGGTTGATAGCGTCCACCTGTCCTTGGAGGGTTCGGACGCTGGCGCACGGTGCCCGCTGGACCCTGGTCAGCTGTCGGAGCGGACCAGCTCGATCCGCTGGGTGAGGTTGAACCTCCAGGGCCAGCGCCACGGCGTCGCCTTGCTGACCCGAAGCGGAGTGCCACGCGCGTGTTCGACCGGGTCGGACAGCTGCGCGTGGCGTGGTCCGAACGGATGCGGCCGGACACCGGGCCGGAAGTCCCAGACCAGCGCCCGGCCGCCTGGACGCAGCACCCGGCCGATCTCGGCCAGGCCCGCTGCCGGGTCGGCCCAGTGGTGCATCGACAACGTGCTGACGACCACGTCGAACGATCCGTCCTGGAACGCCAGCGCGGCCACGTCGCCGACCAGGAACGACGGCCAGCGCGCCGCACCGTCCCCCCGGCGGTCGGCGTTGGCGCGGGCGCGCCGGATCATCGCCGGGTCGAGGTCGAGACCGGTCACGTCCAGGCCGTGCCGGCGAGCCAGCCGGCTCGACAGGTGGCCGGGCCCGCACCCCACCTCCAGCACGCGCGCGCCGCCGGGGGCGACCGCCGCGACGTCGGCGGCGATGCGCTCGAACAGCGAGCCGAGCAGCAGCCGGCTCATGGCGTCGTAGGCGGCGGCATCGCCGGCGAGGATGCCTCCCGCCACCCGGTGCCCCGTGGCGTGGCCGCGGCCGTGTCGCACGACGGCCACGGCCGCGGCCGCGGCGACCGCTCCGGACAGCAGCACGAACCTTCGAGGTCGACCCATCACGGCTCCTTCGTGTCTCCGGGCCTGGCGCTCGGACTTCACCAAGCGCAGGGGGCGAGTATCACGTCAAGACGCTGTTCAGCGTCGACGACCAGGGTGCCGCTGCTGGGCGGACGCCGGGGCAGCAGTACCGCATGGTCGGGATCCCCGACGGGCTGGGGGCGCGTCCCAACCACAGCCGACGCGACCGGCGTCGTTTCCTTGATGTCACATGTTGGCTCGGGTCAGCGTCTTTGGGGACGAGCGTGAGGTGGACGGGGAGGAACGGTGCGAAACAGTGATCTGGATCGGGGGAACGACCGGGCGGCAGCG
>Ga0126377_10000002_pt1 | contig 95186 bp, 87 predicted proteins | sample PanSoiMetPlot_22_FD_92647 | JGI IMG/M metagenome (GOLD analysis project Ga0126377, IMG submission 92647) | Tropical forest soil microbial communities from Panama - MetaG Plot_22 | ecosystem: Environmental > Terrestrial > Soil > Tropical forest > Bulk soil | place: Panama | collected 2016-02-17 | reverse complement strand
CGTGATCCGTCGCGCAATCTCCGGCACGGAGGCTCCGCTCATGGCGGCCTGCTCCTCGAGCGCCGGGTCCATGGAACGGAAGGCGGCCGTCATCAAGAGGAACGCCATGGGCGAGTAGTGCAACCCATCTACCCATATCATGCCGACCATGGTGTAGACGTTTACGAAGACCGCGTCGGTATCGAACAGCTTTTGCAGGGCAAGATTGATCAGCCCGATCTTCGGGCTTCCCAGCATGATCCACGCCACGGTGAAGAGGATGCCTGGGATCACCAGTGGGATGATCGCCAGCGCGAAGAACAGGGTCTTCAACGGCGTGTTGGTGCGTTCGTTCATCCAGGCGAGGCCGGTGCCGATCACGAGCGAGAGCATCGCTGCGCCGACGGCGAACTGAAGCGAATTGGCAAAAAGCCTGGCATTGTCGCTGCTCAGATAGGCGGTGCGGAAGTTCTCGAGCGTGTATTGCGCTGGCAGCGCCGCAGTCTGCGGTGTCAGAAAACTTTGCCACAGCAGAAAAACCAGCGGCACAAGGGCGAGCCAAGCAACGAGCGCCACCGGCGCGCCGATCACCAACCATTTGGGATCGAACCGCGGCGCAGCGGCGGGCAAGGCAGCGAGGCGTCCGACCGCGTCGGTCACCGGAGCGCTCCGCTCGACCGCTCACATGCGGGGCGGATCTGGACTCGATTGAGCAGGCCTCGTCCCCAACTCTGGCCTGCAAGCAGGGGAGCGAGCGCACCGGGTTCGCGGCTGGCCCCTTCAATCATGGTGATGGTGATGACCATGGTGGTGATGATGGCCATGGCCATGATCATGCTCATGGGCATGATCGTGATGATGGATGCGCTGCGGCGGGCGGCCGCGGCGGGGATCTTCGCTGAACAGAAGCGATTTGATTGTTACCGGCACCGTGAATGAGGGCATGCGGATGCGTCCGAGGTCGATGTAATCGAAATCGCGCAGCACCAACCCGTCGATCGCCAAGATCTCGCTCTCGACGAGCAGTTCTTCGCGCAAGATGGCGCCCAAGGTCTGCGCGATGTCGCCGTCCAGCATGAGGTAGAGCGGCTTCTTGCGCTCGATCGTGGTGGCAAGGCCGCGGCGAATCCCCTCGGCGAAAGCGAGGATCCGCTCGTATGACGGGGCACCTTGCCAGCGCAAAGCGAGTGCGACTTCGCCCTCGCCCTCGATGAGATCGAAAGCCGTGAAATGGGCGCGGATCGCGTTCGCGAGCCTGTCTGCATCGATCATCTCGTCACAGACACAGGAGGGTTGCAGAACCTGCAGGTTCCGTCGCGGCAGAAGCTCGCCCGGTTTGGTGATGTAGCTGGTGTTGCCGCTGAGCTGCACGCTATATTCGGAGGCCCCGAGGGCGGTAGCACGGATGCATTCGCCGGGCGGCAGGAGCGGCCATGGCAGCGCACCGGAATCGATCCGTGCCCGAATGGCGCGGCCGAGCCGGCGGCCCATATCGCCGAAGTCGCGCTCCTCGCGACCATAGACGTACTCGCCGACCCCGCCGGAAAACATCAGCCCGTCGATGCGATCGAAGTCACGGATCGGGTCAGTCAAGTAGAGGTGCTCGACCGCGGGCGGCAGCGGACGCTGCGTCAGCGCGGCCACCAGCAACTCCGCCATATTCGTAGCGATCTTGTCGAGTTGCTCAGCCGAGAGCACATCGCCGCGCGAGTAAGAAAAGCCTGCCTGGCGGGCGTGAAACTTTCCGGCCGGATCGAGCCGCACGATCCGCCCAATCTCGTCCATCACTTGTAGCCGGCCTCCGATATGCAGCGCCGCGGTGGCAATCACGTTGCCCTTCTCGACGAGGCCGAGCTTGGTGGTGCCGCCGCCGATATCAACGTTGAGAATGCGTTTGTCTTGCTCGTACGAAAGCTTCGACGCGCCTGAGCCGTAGGCCGCGAGCATCGATTCCATGTGATGCCCGGCCGCCGCGGTGACGAAGTCCCCGCGCTGCTCGGCGAGCAGAGCGGCAATCGCTTCGGCATTCTCCCGGCGCAACGCCTCGCCAGTGAGGATGACCACACCTGTGTCGATGTCCTGTACCTGTACGCCCGCTATTTTGTAAGCATCGTCGATGATGGCACCGAGCGCGGCGTCGTCGATGCGCTCGTCGCTCGAATAAGGAGTCAGCGCCACCGGCGACTGGAACAAGGTTTCCCGCGACACGACATAGTACCGGCTGGTGAGATCCTCGCCGTAGCGGCGCAGGTTAATGCGGGAGAAGATGACCTGGGTACCGGAGGAGCCGATGTCGATGCCGACTGTCAGCAGCGTGACATGGTCCTGGATCCAGATGGGGTTTTCTTCCAGCCGCTCGTCGGCATCGACCTCGAAATGATCATGGTCGTGATCGGCTTCCCCGTCATGCGCGTGCGCCACGTCCTGGCCGAGCACATGGTCGGCGAGCGTGTGATTGCGCTTCTCGTCCTCGGCCATGGAAATATGTTCTTTCAGCCTGCCGGTGAGCACCGCTACCTGCACCTGCATCCGTTATCGCATGGGGCCTCGCGCATGGTCAAAAGGCGAGCCGTCTTTACAGGATCGCTACGCCGTGGGTCCTTTCGCAAGCAGGCAGCGGCCGTTTCATGCCGGAAAGAACCGGCTTCGGCTGGAAAGGAGGCTTCCACCAACAGCGCGCGGGCATGACAACCTCAATGAGGCGTGGCAAAACATTGCCAAAGAGAGCCGAAAGGAAACGCCGTGCTGGAGAAAACCCAAGGCTCGCAGCCCGAAACCTTTAACGCCTACGAGCGACCGCATCGGGACTTGCGCGAATTCATTGCGCGGGCGGAACGCGCGAGCGAGATCGTGCGCATCAAAGGAGCCGAGTGGAAGCTCGAAATGGGCACGTTGGCCGAGATCGTGAACCACGCCCGGCCGGAGCCGCCGGCGATCCTCTTCGAGGACGTACCGGGCTATCCCAAGGGCATGCGACTCCTCTCCGGCGCAACGAATTCATCGAAGCGGCTCGCGATTGCGCTCGGGCTGCCAGTTCCCGACCACCCGCTCGATGTCGTACGCGCCTACCGCGAGCGGATGAAACGCCACCAGCCAATTGCGCCCACGACCGTCACGAAGGGTCCTGTGCTCGAGAATGTCGACCGCGACGACAAGGTGGATGTGTTGAAATTTCCGGTGCCGCTCCTGCACGAACACGACGGTGGCCGCTATATCGGTACCGACGACCTCGTGATCATGCGCGATCCGGACGCAGACTGGGTCAACGGCGGGTCCTACCGCGCCATGGTGCAGGACAAGAACCACATCTCGCTGTGGATCTCGCCAGGCAAGCACGGCCGCCAAATCCGAGAGAAATATTTCCGCGCCGGCAAACCTTGTCCCGTGCTGATCTCGTGCGGACACGATCCGCTGCTGTTCCTTGCTGGCGGCAACGAGCTTAGATTTGGCCTGTGCGAATACGACTATGCCGGTGGCCATCGCGGCGACCCGTATGAGATCGTGCTCAGTGAGCTTTATGGCCTGCCGATGCCGGCCCATGCGGAGATCGTGCTCGAAGGGGAGATGGTCGAGAACGTCAAGGCGCGGGAGGGGCCTTTCGGCGAGTTCACCGGATATTACGCCTCGAGTCCGAGCCAGCAGCCGCTGATCGAAGTGAAGCGCGTCTATTACCGCGACGATCCAATCCTCGGCATCGCCTCGCCCATGCGCCCACCGTCTGATTTCTCCTTCAGCAAATGCGTGATGAAAGCCGGCATGATCTGGGACGAGGTCGAGCGCGCGGGCCTCTCCGGGGTCGCGGGCGTGTGGGTGCATGAATTCGGCGGCGCGCGCATGTTCAACGTGGTCGCCATCAAGCAGGCCTATCCGGGCCATGCCCGGCAGGCCGGCCTGCTCGCGGCCGGCTGCCAATCCGGCTCCTATCTCGGGCGCTTCGTCGCCGTGGTCGACGAGGACGTCGATCCGAGCGACCTGTTCGACGTGATGTGGGCCATCTGCACGCGCTGCGATCCCGCAAGCGATATCGAATTCGTGCGCCGCGCTTGGAGCGGGCCGCTCGACCCGCTGCTCGATGCCGCGAGCTCAACCAATTCCCGCGCAATCATAGACGCCTGCCGGCCGTACGAGCGGCTTGCGGATTTTCCCATGATCGCCCGCGCCAGCCCCAAGCTGCGAGAGAAGGTCAAGGAAAAGTTTGCCGGCCTCCTCGCCACCATCGGATGCGGTTGAACGGCGACCAGCGAACAGCGATCGGCGAATGGTGAGGAATTCCATTCGCTATTCGCTACTGCTACGCGCTTTTCACTTCGCTTGTATCCCTGACAGAGAGACCAAAGCCATGCCCGACGCATTCGCGCAATTGCGCCACGAGCTCGCCGTTGCCAATCGCATCCTCGCCAACGAAGGCATCATCGATGCGTTTGGGCACATCAGCGTGCGCAATCCCAACGATCCAGGTCGCTATTTTATTTCGCGGCATCGTGCCTCGGAGCTCGTCGAACCATCTGACATTCTGGAAATGACGCTCGATTCCAAACCGGTCGTACCGACCGACGTACGTCTCTACAGCGAGATGGTGATCCACGGCGAAATCTACAAAGTCCGGCTCGACGTGAATTCCGTCTGTCACCATCACGCTCCTTCGGTGCTGCCCTTCTGCGCGACGGGCGTGGAGCTCATGCCGCTCTTTCACCTCGGCGGCACGTTGGGAGCCAAGGTGCCGTTCTGGGACAGCCGGGATGAATTCGGCGATACGAATCTGCTGGTGAGCACGCCGGAGCAGGGCGCGTCGCACGCCCGCGCGCTCGGCCCGCACTATATGCTGCTGCTGCGCCGTCATGGGGCGTCGCTTGCCGGCAAATCGCTGCGCGAATGCGTGTTCCGTTCGATCTACACCACCCGCAACGCCGAGCTACAGCTGCGGGCAATGACGATCGGAACGCCGGGGCCGCTCACACCGGGAGAGGTGGAGAAATGCGGCGGCCATAATCTTGGTTCGCGCGGTGTCGAGCGCGCCTGGGAGTACTGGGTGACGCGCCTGCAAAAGGCGGAAGCCATGTGGGCCGCCGCAGGCCTGCCGCGACTGCGAGACCTCGGCAAACTGGCGCGGCCGCAAACTGCCGGTCTCGTGCCGGCGCGATCCGCGACCCACCGCGCGAGCAGCCAGAGCGGCGCGAAAAGGCGGTGATCACTTCGCTCGCGTTAACGAACCGTAAAAGAGTACCGGAGCTAGAGTCGCGCGGTCGACAGAGGGCCGCTGCGCCTGCATAGCCGTAATGCGAAAGCGGCAAGCGCGGCTTGAGAGTCACAATAGTTGGCGCGTGACGCCCGATTGTCGCCAAAAACGATTTGTACCCGCACCGCCCATGAAGCATCGGGGGCAGAAGATGCAAACAAAGCGAACTTACCAGGTGCAACATTGGCCGAACGGGCACTGGAATCCCGAGCACAACTGGCGCAAGGTCGAAGCTGGTAGCGAAAAAGAGGCGGCGGAGAAGGTCTGCGGCCTCCCACTGACCGAACACGGCACGCTCGCGCAACTGCGCGCTCGGGTCCTCACATTCGGCGATTTCAAACAGCGCACCGCTACATCTTTTTATGCAGCGGTATAGATGACCGGGCGCGTTCCTGCGCGGCGGGCCCATCCACGGTAGGATCGTAACAATCCCCTCTTCATCCCTCATTTGATGCCCGCGTTGGCGCCGTCGGCATCTCACGCCGCGAGTGCTCGCTCATGCCGGATGGCCGGGACTGCTTGTCGCGTCGAAACAGCGACGGGCGCGCGCGAGCGTTGCGCGCCTTCCCATTATCCCGTAATGACAGCATTCCCTCACAAACGCACGCAACGAGGGGCAGCGCAGGCCTGCCCTCGCGGAGCCAACAAGGAGGCGCCGGAATGACGGGAATGTACGACCAGGTGCGGCCGGGCATCGGGCACAATCAGCCCGACGAATATGCCGAGGAAAAGAAGCACCAGAAGTGGGAGCGCTGGGCCAAGAAGCGCACCTTCGTGCGCGCGCTCGAAGGCACCTACAGCCACCTCTATAAGGCGTTGCTCGAGGAGAAGCGCGTCTATTCGTCCCGTGACGTACCGTGGAAGGGAGGGCCCGGCCAGTTCGGCAAGAGCGTGATCAGCCCCCAAGCCACCACCATCATCCAGTCGATGGAATCGCATATCGAGGCGTATGCGCCGGGGGCGTACGGCCAGAAGCACGGCCACCTCAACAGCGCGGTGTTCTACGTGCTCAAAGGACGCGGCCACGACGTGCACGATGGTCGACACATCCCCTGGAAGGCCGGCGACGTGATGATCGTAGAGAACGGTTGCGTCCACCAGCACTTCAACGACGATCCCGGGAACGAAGCCATTCTCCTGGTGTTCAAGGCAAAGCCGCTGTTCCTTTTCATGCATCTCCTGTTTCAGAAAATCGTCGAATGGCCGCCGGACAAACCGCCGCCGGGTCAAGAGTCCTACAAACCACCGGCTGATATTTGAGGGGGCGCGAAAAATGTCTTTCGAAGACAAAGGCCCGGCATGGTCCGGCTCGGCTCGTTCTACATTTCACGCCGATGACGTCGCGGCCTCGCAGAATTTCCGCAAGCAGTACGAAACGCGGCCTAACGTCGTCAAAGCCGAGGACATGCCCTGGGAGCGTTCCGCCGACGGCTTGATCAAGCATCTCGTCCACCACCGCCTGAACACGCGCGAATGCTGCGTCGAGGCCTATATGCAGTTCCTCAAGCCCGGCGAGCGCTCGGGCAAGCACCGGCACATGTGGGAGGAGATCGTCTTCGTCGTCGAAGGATCGGGCTACGACCTCCACTGGGACATGAGGTTCGACTGCCTCGACGCCTTCAAGTGGGAGTGGGCCGAGGTGCCGAAGAAGTTCGAGTGGAAAGAGGGCGACTACATATACATCCCGCCGTTCACCACGCATCAGCACTTCGCGACCGCGGAGACGCGGCTCATCATGATGAGCAACCGCATGGTCAAGGAGATGGGCTACGACTGGTTCGACCAGGTGGAGAACGCGCCGGGATTCGACCCGAGCAATCAGTCGGCGCCGTGATAGCGACGGAGCGCGCCGATGCAGGATGAACCGGGGCGACGGCTAGCCACGAATTACCGCGGCTGGCAGTCCGATGTGATCGTCGACCTGATCAAGCGCTACGGCTTCCCGCATATCACGCTCAATCCCGGCGCAAGCTTTCGCGGCCTGCACGATTCGCTCGTAAACTACGGCGGCAACGAGCCGCCGATGATGCTGTGCCAACACGAAGAGATCGCGGTGCAGATCGCGCATGGCTATGCCAAGGCGACCGGCAGGCCGATGGCAGTCATCCTGCACGATCTCGTTGGCCTCCTGCACGCCTGCATGGCGATCTATTACGCCTACATCGACCGGGTGCCGATCTTCATCATCGGTGCGACTGGTCCAATGGACGAGGGCAAGCGCCGCCCGCACATCGACTGGACGCACTCGGCGCTCGTTCAGGGCACTGCGGTGCGCGACTACGTCAAATGGGATTACCAGCCGACCTCGATCGATGGCGTTCCGGAAAGCTTTGCGCGCGCCTATTCGATCATGACGACGGAACCGCAGGGCCCGGTCTATATGTGCTACGACGCCGCGCTTCAAGAGGCGCCGCTGACCTCGAACGTGCAGTCGCCCCCCGCAGACGCAGCGGCGACGCCGGCGCCGATGGCGCCTGACCTGCAGGCGATCGAAGCGATCGCCGACAAGCTGATGGCGGCCGAGCATCCCATGCTGCTTGCCGAATATGCCGGCCGGCGCGCCGGCGGCTTCGAGAGCATCATCGAGCTGGCCGAGACAGCCGGCGCTGCAGTGTGGGACGTCAACAACGCGCTCAATTTTCCCAACAAGCATCCGCTGTGTCTGAGCATGGACCAGACATCGCTTCGAGGCACCGATCTGATCGTCGGGCTCGACGTGAAGGACTGGGAGAAGCAGCTCACCGAGCTCAACAACGCCATGCGCACGCGCGAACCGCTCACCCCGCCGTCGTGCGATTTTGTCGAGATCGGCTTCGGCGAGATCAATATCAGCAAGTGGGCATTCGATTATTGCCGCATGCAGCCCTGCTCAATCCGCGCACTGGGCGATACCATTCTCGGCATTCCGGCGCTCACCCGACTGTGCAAGAAGCGCCTTGCCGACGACAGCAAGCTCAGATCGCGTATCGCGGAGCGCAAGGCCGCGATCGGCAAGCGCCACGACCAAGTGTGGACAAAATGGCAGGAGGACGCCCGGCGCAATTGGGACGCCTCCCCGATCACCTTCGCGCGGCTGGCGCTCGAAATCTGGGAGGTGATCAAGACCGAGGACTGGGTGCTTACTGCTAACACGCTCAAGCAGCAGGTGCGCAAGCTGTGGGATTTCGACAAGCCCTACCGGCATCCCGGCGTCGAACTCGGCACCTCGACCCAGATCGGCATCTCACTCGGAGTGGCGCTGGCGCACAAGGGCACGGGCCGCATCGTGGTCGATATCCAGCCCGACGGCGATCTGATGTTCGACGCCGGCGCGCTGTGGATCGCCGCGAAATACGAAATTCCAATGCTGGTCGTCATGCACAACAACCGCGCCTATTACAACGACTGGGAGCACCAGATCCGCATGGCCAAGCTACGCGGCACGGATGAGGCCAAGGCGCATATCGGTATGGACCTGTTCGCTCCGGAGCCGGACTTCGGTGCGCTTGCCCGCGCCATGGGGTGCTACGGAGAGGGACCGATCGACAAGCCGCAGGATATCCGTCCTGCGCTGTTACGCGCGCTCGCCGAGGTCAAAAAGGGGCGACTGGCGCTCGTCGATACCATCACGCAGCACAGGTGATCGCGCTTGCTCTCACACGGCCTCCAAGCCTTTCTGCTTGAGCAAGCGCGGGGACTCGGTCGCAACAAATTTCAGGAGCACCGCGGTGAGGCTCGACTCCTTGGCGGCCCTGAGCACGCCGCCCGAGAAAGTGGTGATCTTTTGCAGCGGCTCCGGGAGCGGCCCGACGATCTCGATGCCGGCAACGGGCAGAAGCTCGCTGATTTGCTGGATGCCGATCTCGGCGTCGCCCTTGGCGACTACCTCCCCGACCGGAGTCCCGGGATCGGGTATCACGATCTTCGATTTGATCGCATCGGCGATACCGAGGCGCGCGAGCACGGTGGGAAAATAGAGGCCGCTTAGGCCCGTCTTGGAATGGGCGACCGAGGTTGCCGCAATGAGCGCCCGTTTGAGCGCCTCCGGCGAGGCGATGTCAGGGTGCTTGGCACCCTTGCGCACGGCAATGCCAATGCGGGAGCGAGCGAGATCGACGCGGCTGCCGGCAACTGCCTTGCCCTGAGCGATGAGCTCGTCGATGGCCTCGGCAGTCAGAACGGCGACGTCCCCGCCGGCGCCGCCTTTGATCTCGTTCAGAAGGGCGTTCGTGGAGCCCCAGGTGACAGCAATTTTCGTGCTGTGGGCGCGCTCGAACGCAGGCACAAGCTCGAGCATCACCGATTTCACGCCATTGGTGCAGAGGATATCCATGCCCGCGATCCCTTCCCGTTCTCATCGTTGACGCCAGCCGGGCGAAGATGCCAGTTCTAGCGCCATAGCGGGAGAGCCTAGCGCCGTATCTGGAAGCGACACGCGGAGACGACCATGGATAGCGAAAGCGCACGCATGAGCTCAGCCGCGGAGGCCCGGTTTCGGGTGGATTATCCCAACTCCAAACCGCGTGCCGTCAAGGTGGTCGCGCTCGATGCGGCGAGTCAACGCGTGGTCAAGCGCCTGGCAGAGCGGAGCTGGCATCGCGCGACGTTTTTCACGTCGATCAAGTTCGAAGGCGCGCCCCGCAGCGGGGAGAGTTGGTCCGCTTGGCTCAGCGACCTCGCCGGGCGCACCAAGGCGCTGATCGAAGAGGTGTCGGGGGCCGACCTGGTCGTCATGGTGTCGAGCGCAGGCACCAGCGCGCAAGCTGCCGCCGTGATCGGGGAAGCCTGCTCCGCGCGAAAGGTGATGACAATGGCGCTGATCATCGGCGGCAAACAGCAGTCGGACGAAGAGCTGTCGAAAACACTAGCGACGCTGCGGCCCTACGCATCGATGCTCGTCGTCGCCAGCAGCGAGGACTACATCGAGGAGATGCTGTCCGCGCTTAGAGCGTAGAGGCCAACTGATTCCGCGCGGACGAAGGCGGGCATGAGTAGCGGGCGCAGAATCGTTATTGTCGGAGGCGGGCCGGCAGGTGTGGCCGCCGGGCTCGCGGCAAAACAACAGGACGCCGCCGCACAAGTGCTCGTGCTCACCGATGAGCGCCAGGAGCCGTACGAGAAGCCGCCGCTGTCGAAGGCCGTACTCACGGGCAAGGCGATGCCTCATGACGCGCCGATCGCCGGGCCGAAGGGCGTTTGCGGGCATGGTGTGCGCCTCGAACTCGGCACCGTGGTTAAGGCGCTGGATCGCGGCGCGCACACGGTGGTCACGAATACGGGCGAGCGCATCGTATACGACGCGCTCCTGCTCGCGACCGGCTCGACAAATCGGGTGCTGCCGACGTTCCCGTGCGGACGCAGAGGCGTTCATTATTTGCGCACCGAAGCAGAGGCACGCGCGCTGAAGGCGCGCCTCGAACAGAGCCGTTCGCTCCTTGTCGTCGGGGGCGGACTGATCGGGCTGGAAGTTGCCGCCTCCGCCGCAGAACTCGGCATCAAAACGAGCGTGATGGAAATCGCGCCGTGCATCCTCGCGCGGGTCGCCAACGCAGAACTGTCCGCGCTGATCCACGAGCGCCACCGCACGCGCGGGGTCGATATTCGAGTAAGCGCCGCGCCGACGGCTGTCCGCGATCTGCCGGATGGCTGCCTCGCCGTGGATACCGAGACCGGCGATACGGTCGCCGCGGATTTAATCGTGGTGGGCGCCGGCGTCGCGCCCGATGATCGGCTCGCGCGCGAGGCGGGCCTCGCAGTGAGCGACGGTATCATGGTCGATCGGCATGGCCGAACCAGCGATCCGGCCATTTTCGCGGCCGGCGACTGCGCGCGCTTTCCCGGACCGCGCGGACCGGTACGGCTGGAGAACTGGCGTCATGCCCAGGAGCACGGCGCGATCGCGGGACGCAACGCCGCCGGCGGCAACGTCGCCTATGACGTCGTACCCTCGTTTTGGTCAGAACAACATGACATGTATATCCAAGGCGTGGGCTGGCCCGTCGCGCAACCGAGCGTCTGCGTGCGCCGGCCGGTCGGTGCGGGTGGCTTGCTCTTCTTCGAGTTCGAAGGGCCGCGTCTCGCTTACGTGTCGGGCATCAATGCGCAGCGCGATATTGCGATAGCGCGCCGCCTGATCGAACGCAACATCCCGGTTGACGCCAGCGAGGTTGCAGACGCGGATAAGCCGCTCGCTGCGCTGCTCAAAGCCAAGGTCTGAGCCTTACACGCACCACGCAGACAGAGGACAAAATGAACGGGGAGAAAGCGCGAGTTGGCATCGTAGGCGTAGGGCGCATGGGCCTCGCGATGTTGAAGCATCTCATCAAGCAAGGGTACCAGGTGACCGCCTGCGACATCGACGACAAGCAACTCGCGAAGGCGAGCGATATCGGCGCTGCCACGGTCAAGACTCCGGCCGAAGTGGCGCGTGCGGTCGATTTCGTGATCGTCGCCGTGGGCTACGACGAGGAGCTGCGTCAAGTCGTGCTCGAGGTGGACGGACTGCTCGTCAATCTCGCGCCCGGCTCGATCATCGCGGTTTCCTCAACTGCGAAGCCGGACACGGTCAAGGCGCTCGACCAGCAGGCCAGAGCGCACGGCATCGCCATCCTCGATGCTCCGATCTGCCGCGGCCGCTTCGCCGCCGATGACGGAACGCTACTCGCGCTCGTCGGCGGGGCGCCCGAAGTGGTCGAGCGCGGCCGCGCGATCTACAGCTGCTTTTGCTCCGACTATGCCCATTTGGGCGAAGTCGGCCACGGTCAGGTCGGCAAGACCATGAACAACCTGCTGCTTTGGATCAATGCCGTTGGCTTGATCGAAGCGGGCCGGCTGGCGGAGACCACCGGAATCGATCTCGTCAAACTGCGCGCGGCGCTGCTGATAAGCTCAGGTGCCTCGAACGCGCTCAAGGAATGGGACGGCGTCTCGTTTACTTGGGCGCTCAAGGACATGCAGATCGCCGCCGACCTCGCCGATAAAGCCGGCCTCTCGCTCCCGATCACTGGCGCGATCAAAGAACTGGTCAAGGAGGCGCGACGCAACAAGACAGCAGGCGCCACGCCGAAGTGGACGGGACATGGCGGCCAATAGTGAGTAATCAGAGCGGACCTTCATCTGAGTCGTAATACCCGACGACTGAACCCTGGTCACGATAAGTCCATGGCTGACACACCGCCGTCGACGAACAGATTGGCGCCGTAAACGAACGAGGACTCCTCGCTGGCCAGGAACAGCACCGCCTTGGCGGCTTCTTGGGGTTGGCCCGGACGCTTGGCCATGTTCGGGACTGGCCGGGTCGGATCGAACTCGTCCTTGCCGACGGGAGAGCCGATCTTGTTGGGCACGATCGCGTTCACCCTGATCTTGTGCGGGGCAAGTTGTGCTGCCATGGCGCGCGTCAAGTTCGCGACGCCGCCCTTCGCGGCCGAATAGGCAAGCGCGCGGCTTCTACCCATGAAGCCGGAGGTCGAACCGACATTGATAATCCGCCCTCCCGTGTCCTGCCTCGCCATTTGCAGGCCGACGTGCTTGCCCATGAGGAATTGGCTCTTAAGCGTCACCGCCAAGACCCGATCCCACTCCTCTTCCGTAATCTCGAAAATGTGCTTGTTGTCCGAGATCGCAACGTTGTTGACCAGAATATCGATGCGGCCGAAGCGGTTGACGATTGCATCGACCATCTCGGCCACGTCGCCGCCTTTGGAGACGTCACCGATAAACAGTTCGGCCACGCCGCCCGCCCCCCGGATTGCAAGCATGACCCGCTCGCCGCGCGGCCTGTCCAAATCGACGGCCGCGACTTTGGCGCCTTCGGCGGCGAACAGCTTCGCAATCTCCTCGCCGATGTTGCGGCCCGCGCCAGTGACGACCGCCACCTGATCCTTGAGCTTCATGCGCTAGCCCAACGTTCCCCGCCCCGGCTGTCATTACATTTGCCGCCGGTGGGCTGCAATACGGGCGGCTCGCGGGAGCGCCACGAACATGATAGGAGAGTTGTTCAAGAAATGGATTACGCCGTGACTGCACCGCTCAAGACTGTCGAAGCATCCACCGTCGCCACGATGATGCGCGAGAGCGGGCAGCGGGCGAAAAGCGCCGCACGCGTGCTCGCGCTCGCGCCCACGGCGCAGAAGGACAAGGCCCTTGCGGGGATGGCCGAGGCACTCCGCACGCGTCAGGCAGACATCCGTTCCGCCAATGCCGATGATATGGCCGAGGCGAAGGCCGCGGGCGCCACGGCGGCCTTTCTCGACCGGCTCGCCCTCGATGAGCGGCGCATCGCCGCCATGGCCGATGGTCTCGACGTCGTGCGCGCGCTTGCCGATCCGGTGGGCACGGTGACGGAGCGCTGGACGCGGCCGAACGGCATGACAATCGAGCGCGTGCGCGTGCCGATCGGCGTCGTCGGCATCATCTACGAGAGCCGCCCGAACGTGACGGCAGACGCCGCTTCGCTCTGCCTCAAGGCAGGCAATGCGGCGATCCTGCGCGGCGGCTCGGAAAGCTATCGATCGAATCAGGCAATTCACGCCGCGTTGATCGAGGGAATGCGGGCGGCCTCGCTGCCGGAGGCTGCGATCGCGCTGGTGCCGAGCCGCGACCGCTCAGCGGTCGGGATGATGCTCTCAGGCCTCGACGGCGCGATCGACGTAATCGTGCCGCGCGGCGGCAAGAGCTTGGTCGCGCGGGTGCAGGCGGAGGCGCGCGTGCCGGTCTTTGCGCATCTCGAAGGCATCTGCCACGTGTATGTGGACAAGGCAGCCAAGCTGGATATGGCGCGGACGATCGTGCTCAATGCGAAGATGCGCCGCACCGGCGTCTGCGGCGCGGCCGAGACGCTGCTCGTGGACCGCGCAGTCGCGTCCACCTACCTCAAGCCGCTCGTCACCATGCTCATCGATGCCGGCTGTGAGGTGCGCGGCGACGAGGCGACGCGCGCGGCCGACCCGCGTGTGAAGGCGGCAAGCGAGCAGGACTGGTCGACCGAATATCTCGACGCCGTCATCTCCGCCAAGGTGGTCGATGGGGTGGATGGCGCGATGAAGCATATCGAGGGTTTCGGCTCGCATCATACGGATTCGATCATCACCGAAGACCAAGCGGCAGCGGAGAAATTCCTCAGCGAAGTGGATTCGGCCATCGTGTTGCACAACGCCTCGACCCAATTCGCCGACGGCGGCGAGTTCGGCTTCGGCGCCGAGATCGGCATCGCCACTGGCCGCTTTCATGCGCGCGGGCCGGTCGGCGTCGAGCAGTTGACAACCTTCAAGTATCGCGTGCGTGGCTCGGGGCAGATCAGGCCGTGAAAACTTCGCTTGCGCCGTCGCAGCCCTCTCCCGCAAGGGCAGAGGGGCAACCGATTGCGCCCCGCATCGTGCTACCTCCGCACGCCCCTGGGATGCGGATCGGTCTATTCGGCGGCACGTTCGATCCACCGCATGAGGCGCATCTTGGCGCCTGTTTGCTCGCCATGAAGCGGCTCCAACTCGACCGAGTCTGGTGGCTGGTTACCCCCGGCAATCCGCTCAAGGACACGCGGGGGCTTGCCCCCCTCGCACAGCGTATCGTGGCCGCGGGGGCGCTTGCGCGCCATCCCCGCATCGACATCTGCGACCTGGAAGCGCAAATCGGCACGCCGTACACCTATGAGACCATCGCCTATCTGCGCCGCCACTGTCCGGGCGTCCGTTTCGTCTGGATTATGGGCGCCGACAATCTCCGCAGCTTCAATCGCTGGCAACGATGGCGCGGCATCGCCGCCATGGTGCCGATCGCCGTGGTCGATCGGCTCGGGCCCAGTCTCTACGCCAGCGGCAGCCCTGCAGGCCACGCGCTCGCGCGCTCGCGCATTCCCGAATCGACGGCAAGGTCGCTGCCTAACCGCAAGCCGCCCGCCTGGGTGTACCTGCATGGGCTGAAATCGCCCCTCTCGTCGACGGCTCTGCGTGCCGCCCGTCATAAAGGTGATGCCAAAGCGCCACAGTATCGAGATTGTGGAACGGCGGCAGGTTGAAACCGTTAACCGGCCGTGCCTATCTTAGGACTGCTTCGCTTCGCGTAGGCGATGAAAGAAAGGAAGGGACCCTGCGCATACCCGCACTCTCTCGCGCTGGCGCCGTCGGCGCCGCCGAACCCATCTCCAAGGTGCGTCCAGACGCCGAGGAGATTCTTCGCCTGGTGCTCGCGCGCCTCGACGACATGAAGGCGGAAGACACCGTCACCATCGATCTCACCGGCAAATCCAGCATCGCCGACACCATGGTTGTGACCTCCGGAAGGTCGAACCGCCATGTGGGCTCGCTCGCCGATCGCGTGCTCGAAGATCTCGCTACCGCCGGCTTGCCTGACGCGCGGGTGGAAGGAATGCCGCACTGCGACTGGGTGCTCATCGACGCCGGCGACGTGATAGTTCACGTGTTCCGGCCTGAAGTCCGCGCCTTCTATAATCTCGAGAAAATGTGGGCGCCTACTCGCCGGCACCGGCAGGCAAGCTAACGACCGCTAATCCCTTGGCAGGCCGCGTGAGCGGCTTGAGCCTGCGCGCGGTCCATGCATATCGTTACGCATGCGCATCGTGATCGCTGCCGTCGGCCGTTTAAAGCAAGGTCCCGAGCGTGAGCTCGCCGAACGCTATTGCAAGCGCGCACTGGATGCTGGCCGCAGGGCCGGATTGAGCGCCGTCGATATCGTCGAAATCAAGGAGAGCCGCGCCGGCGACGCCACCCGGCGCATGGTCGAAGAATCGATTGCGATTGCCAATATCATCCCCGATGGCGCAGTCATCGTGGTCCTTGATGAACGCGGGGAGAGCATGGGCAGCGCCGGTTTTGCCGCGCGGCTGCAAGAATGGCGAGGGCAGCGCAAGCCCGCGGTCGTGTTCGTTATCGGCGCCGCCGACGGACTGGCGCCGAGCCTGCGGGAAAAAGCGAGCCTTGCCATCGCCTTTGGCGCGGCGACTTGGCCGCATCAACTTATTCGCATTATGCTTATGGAGCAGATTTACCGCGCCGTTACGATCCTGACTGGGCATCCCTATCATCGCGCTTGAGCGGCGCCATTGCCGCGCAGACGTAAAACAAGAAGAAAATCACGCATTTGCGTGCCCGGCGTCTGTAAAAGCTTTCCCTCGTCTTAATCCAGCGCCAATTTTGATTATGACTCGCGCCTGGAACTCCTTCGCACAGAGCATATTGATCCTGGTCGTGTTGGCCTTTCTCATCATCCTCTGTTCGGCGATCCTGACCACCGCGGGAACGTGGCCACCGAGCTTCACCGCCGCATCAGCCCAAGCCCCCGCTCCGCAAAGTGGGGTCCCGAGCCTCGATGCGCTCAATGCGCGCGTGCAGGAGCTGGAGGCGCTGCGCGCCGAGCAGCGAAGAACGCTCGAAAACGAAGCGCGGCTCAAGCGAGAGATCGAGTCGATCGGCGACGACCGGCGCAGATTCAATCAGCAACTCATCGACACTGCGTCCCGAGTTAGCGCCGTCGAGGAGCGGGTCGCGCAAACGCAAGGGCGTCTCGAGCCGCTCGAAAATGCCGAACAGGCGCTGCGGAACTCGTTGGGGCAGCGGCGTAGCCTCATCGCGGAGGTCCTAGGCGCCTTGCAGCGAATCGGCCGGCATGCCCCGAGCGGACTGATGATCAAGGCCGAAGATGCGCTGCAATCGGTTCGCTCGGCGATGATGCTGGGAGCAGTACTGCCCGAAATGCGACAGCAAGCCGAAGTGCTCGCGGCAGATCTTGGCGAGCTCGTGCGTCTGCGCCAACAGATTGCCGCCGAGCGGGACCGCCTCGCCCGCGATCTATTCGTGCTCGCGGACGAACGCCAGCGCCTTTCGCTGTACGTCGACGAGCGTCAACGGCGCTTGGCGGAAGCCGAGCAGGCCTTGACCGACGAACGCCAACGCGCCGCCGAGCTGGGACGCCAGGCAGAGAATCTCAATCAACTGATCGCCAAGCTCGAACAGGGTCTGAACACCGCCGCGCGTGCGGCGCGCGCGGCGGCGCGCGCGAGCGAAGACGCAAAACCCTCAGGCAGCCGGCCTGACCTCGCAGCGCTCAAAGATCGGGGGCGGCTCACTCCTGCCGTGGCCTTTGCCTCGGCTAAAGGCATGCTGCCATTGCCGGTCAACGGTGCTCGAATCAAAGAATTTGGAGCGGCTGACGGGCTTGGGGGCACCGAAAAGGGCATGTCTATCGGCGCCCGCCCTGGCAGCCAAATCACCGCCCCATGCGACGGATGGGTCGTTTATGCGGGTCCGTTCCGCAATTATGGCCAACTCTTGATCCTTAATGCCGGCGGCGGATATCATGTCTTGCTCGCTGGGATGGAACGGATATCCGTTGATTTGGGGCAGTTCGTGGTGACGGGCGAGCCCGTCGCGGTGATGGGCGACGGAGCCCAATCGGCCGTTGCTAAAGCGGGCGGTGTAAGCCAACCCGTTCTATATGTAGAGTTCCGCAAGGACGGGGTTCCCGTCGATCCAGGTCCATGGTGGGCCGTAAACGAAGGCCAGAAGGTTCGCGGATGATCATGCCCAAGACTTCCCTGATTCTCCTCGGTGCGGCGGCGGGCGTAGCCGTGACACTGATCGCAACCCCGCCCCGCATCGTGCTCGATGGGGCACGCGCACAAGCGGCCGCCGCCGATACCTACCGGCAGCTAAGCCTGTTCGGGGATGTGTTCGAGCGGGTACGGGCGGACTACGTGGAAAAGCCCGACGACAGCAAGCTGATCGAATCGGCGATCAACGGAATGCTGGCGGGGCTCGATCCACATTCGAGCTATATGGACTCCAAGAGCTTCCGCGACATGCAGGTGCAGACGCGTGGCGAGTTCGGCGGTCTCGGCATCGAAGTGACCATGGAGGACGGGCTGATCAAGGTCGTCGCTCCAATCGACGAGACGCCGGCAGCCAAAGCCGGCATCATGGCGAATGACATCATCACCCACCTCGACGACGAGCCGGTGCAGGGGCTCACCCTGAACCAGGCGGTTGAGAAAATGCGTGGGCCGGAGAACTCCAAGATCAAGCTCAAGATCATGCGCAAGGGCCAGGATAAGCCCGTCGAGGTCACCATTATCCGCGCACGCATCCAGGTGCGCTCCGTGCGCTCGCACCTCGAAGGCGACGATGTCGGCTTTATCCGCGTCACCCAGTTCAACGAGCAGACCACCGAAGGCCTGAAGAAAGCGATCACCGACCTTTCCACTCAGGCTGGCGACAAGCTCAAGGGCTACGTCATCGACCTGCGTAACAACCCGGGCGGATTACTCGACCAGGCGATCTCCGTGTCCGATGCCTTCCTGGAGAAGGGCGAGATTGTGTCGACGCGCGGCCGCAATGCCGAGGAGACACAGCGGTTCAATGCGCGTGCCGGCGATCTCACCAAGAGCAAGCCCGTCATCGTGCTGATCAACGGCGGCTCGGCGTCGGCTTCCGAAATTGTGGCGGGCGCGCTGCAAGATCACCGCCGCGCGACCGTCATCGGCACGCGCTCGTTCGGCAAGGGCTCGGTGCAAACGATCATTCCTCTGGGCTCGGGCAATGGGGCGCTGCGGCTGACCACCGCGCGCTATTTCACGCCGTCCGGACGGTCGATCCAGGCGAAGGGCATTTCCCCCGACATCGAGGTGCTTCAGGAGGTGCCCGACGAGCTCAAAGCGCGCACCGATACGCGCGGCGAGGCATCGCTGCGCGGGCACCTCAAGGCCGAAGGAGACGAGCAGACCGGCTCGCAGTCCTACATTCCACCAGATCCGAAGGACGACAAGGCGCTCCATACCGCGCTCGATCTCATTCGCGGCATCCAAAAAAATTCGGCTTATCCGCCGAACCCGAAAACCGCCGTGCCGAACTAGGAGAGGCGATTCATATCCAGTGACGGGGCGGCCTGCGGCCGCCCCGATGCTTCCCGCGGTCTGATGAGGGCTCGCCACCCGTAGCAGCACAGGCCTCGATTGGAGCCGAGAGGCCAATTATCGACGGCAGCTCTCGCGCGCCCTATCACCACGTGGGAACGATGATGCCGCGTTTCGAATCGCTACCTTATCGCCCCTGCGTCGGCACCGTGGTGTTCAATCGCCACGGGCGCGTGTTCATCGGCCGCCGCATCGATGGGCCCGAGCATGTCGACAAGACTCACGCCTGGCAGCTGCCGCAGGGCGGCATCGACGGTGGCGAGGACCCCTGGCCTGCGGCACTGCGCGAACTTTACGAGGAAACCAACATCCGTTCGGTCGAAAAGCTCGGCGAGATCGAGGAAGATCTCTGCTACGACATCCCGCGCGAGATCGTTGGCAGGGCCTGGGGGGGCAAGTACCGAGGGCAATGCCAGAGATGGTACGCGCTGCGTTTCACCGGCAAGGACAGCGAAATCGACATTGCGCATCCCGCCGGTGGCCACAAGCCGGAATTTGTCGAATGGCGCTGGGAACGGCTGGCGCGCGTCGTCGACTTGGTCGTGCCGTTCAAGCGGCCGGTTTACCAGCGGCTCGTGAAGGAGTTCGCGAGGTTTGCGGCCGACGCGAATTAAGCGACCAGCGCAGCCTGTAGCGCTCTTAGCCGATCAAGCTTTTGGGCAAGTTTGTCGCGCGTCCAGTCGTCCTTCTCATCGGCGACGTCTTCCTCGGTATCCTTGATCACGCCGGCAAGCTGCGTCACGTCAAACTCTTCCACGGGCACCGCCATGTCGGCCAGGACAGTGAGGCCGCCTGGACCGACCTCGGCAAAACCGCCTTCGACGACGATTCGGTGCGCCTCGCGTTCGCCGTAAATGACAAGAATCCCCGGCCGCAGCGTCGTAACGAACGGAGCGTGCCCCGCGAGCACGCCGAAGTCGCCTTCCGAGCCAGGCACGTCTACCTGATTGACCTCTCCGGAGAACAAAAGCTTCTCCGGCGAGACAAGATCAAAGTGGAAGGTGGCCATAGGACGCCCGTTGGGTTCTGGTCGTTATCCGGCAAAGGCGAACAGCGCTTTATCTCGCGTTCGCTACTCGCCAACCAATCACGCGGCTTCCGCCGCGAGTTTTTTGCCTTTCTCCACGGCCTGCTCGATGGTGCCGACCATATAAAACGCTGCTTCCGGCAAGTGGTCGTATTTTCCTTCGCACAGGCCCCTGAACCCGCGGATGGTGTCGGCGAGTTCGACGAAGACACCCGGCGCGCCGGTGAACACTTCGGCGACGTGGAATGGCTGGGACAAGAAGCGCTCGATCTTGCGCGCGCGCGCGACGGTGAGCTTGTCCTCTTCGGAAAGCTCATCCATGCCGAGAATGGCGATGATGTCTTGCAGCGCTTTATAGCGTTGCAGAATCTGCTGCACTTGGCGGGCAACTCCATAATGCTCCTCGCCCACGATCATGGGAGAAAGCATGCGCGACGTTGAATCGAGCGGATCGACCGCCGGATAGATGCCCTTCTCCGCGATCGAGCGCGACAGCACGGTCGTCGCATCCAGGTGCGCGAACGAGGTTGCAGGTGCCGGATCCGTGAGATCGTCGGCGGGCACATAGATCGCCTGCACCGAGGTGATCGACCCCTTGGTCGTGGTGGTGATGCGTTCTTGCAGGGCGCCCATATCGGTCGCGAGCGTCGGCTGATAGCCCACGGCCGAGGGAATGCGCCCGAGCAAGGCGGAGACCTCCGAGCCCGCCTGGGTGAAACGAAAGATGTTGTCCACGAAGAACAACACGTCCTGGCCCTGGTCGCGGAAATATTCAGCGACCGTGAGCCCGGAAAGGCCGACCCGGGCACGCGCGCCCGGCGGCTCGTTCATCTGGCCGTAGACCAGCGCGCACTTCGAGCCTGCGGCAGACCCATTGTTTTTCTTGGGGTCCTTGTTCACGCCCGACTCGATCATCTCGTGATAGAGGTCGTTGCCTTCGCGCGTGCGCTCGCCCACGCCGGCGAACACCGAATAGCCGCCGTGCGCCTTCGCCACGTTGTTGATCAACTCCATGATGATGACGGTCTTGCCGACGCCGGCGCCGCCGAACAGGCCGACCTTGCCGCCCTTGGCGTAGGGCGCGAGCAGATCGACAACCTTGATGCCGGTAATGAGAATTTCCGCTTCCGTCGACTGGTCGGTGAACAACGGTGCCGGCTGGTGGATCGGGCGCCGCTGCTCGTGGGGCACCGGGCCGGCCTCATCGGCGGGATCGCCGATCACATTGATGATGCGGCCGAGCGTGCCGTCGCCGACCGGCACCGCGATCGGCTGGCCGGTGTCCGTGACCTCCTGGCCGCGCACGAGGCCCTCGCTCGTGTCCATGGCGACGGTGCGCACCGTCGACTCGCCGAGATGTTGGGCGACCTCAAGTACCAGGCGATGGCCCTGATTCTTCGTCTCGAGCGCGTTGAGGATGGGCGGCAGATGCCCTTCGAAGTGCACGTCGACGACTGCGCCGATCACCTGCGTGACGTGCCCGACTGGATTTGCCATGGCTGGTCCTTGTTATTGCGCCGATATAGAAGGTTGCGAGTTCACACCGCCTCGGCACCGGAAATGATCTCGATCAGCTCCTTCGTGATCATCGCCTGGCGCGTGCGGTTGTAGGTTAGCGTCTGTTTGCGGATCATTTCGCCCGCGTTTCGCGTGGCGTTGTCCATCGCGGTCATCTGCGCGCCGTAGAACGAGGCGGCATTCTCCAGGAGCGCGCCGAAAATCTGCACGGAGACGTTGCGCGGCAGAAGCTCGAGGAGGATCTCTTCCTCGTCGGGCTCGTATTCATAGAACACGCCGTTATCGCGGCCCGCGCCGCCCTCGAATACGGGCGGAATGATCTGCTGGGCCGTCGGGATCTGGGCGATGATGGACTTGAAACGCGAAAAGAACAGTGTGCAGACGTCGAATGCACCCTGGTTGTAAAGCCGCAAGATCTTGTCGGCGATATCCTCGGCGTGTTGGAAGGTGAGGGTGCGGACCGCGCGTAGCTCGATGTGCTCGATGATCTGCCTCTCGTAAGTACGGCGAAGCTGCTCGTAGCCTTTGCGGCCGACACAAAAGAACTTGACCTCCTTGCTTTCGGCCGTCAGTGTATTTGCCCGCTCGCGCGCAAGACGCACGATCGCCGAGTTGAACGGACCGCACAGGCCACGCTCGGCGGTGCATACCAGCAGGAGATGCACCCGGTTGCTGCCGGTTCCGGCCAGCAATCGCGGCGCTGTGCCGAGATCGCCGACCGCGGCGGCGATATTGCCAAGCACCTTCGCCATCTGCCGGGCGTAGGGACGCGCGGCCTCGGCCACGAGCTGCGCACGCCGCAGCTTCGATGCCGCGACCATCTGCATGGCCTTGGTGATCTTTTGCGTCGCCTTGGTGGCGGCGATGCGCACGCGCATGTCTTTGAGGCTGGGCATTTGAGGTCGGATGACAGAGGACGGACGACAGAGGACGGAGAAGCGAACGATCCCGTCAGACGTCGATCATTGGCCGTCGATCACCTGTCGTCTGTTCTCCATCTCCTGTCGTCGGCTTCACGCGAAGGTCTTGGCATATCCGTCGACCGCGGCTTTGACCTTGGCAGCGGTGGCGTCATCGAGATCCCGGCTATCGCGGATAGCGGAGAGGACGTCCGCGTGTTGCGTACGCACCAGTGTCAACAGGCCCTCCTCAAAGGCGCGCACCCGATCGACGGGAATAGGATCGAGATAGCCGTGGACTCCGGCATAGATGACGACCACCTGCTCCTCCATCTTGAGCGGCGAAAACTGCGGCTGCTTGAGCAGTTCGGTGAGCCGCGCGCCCCGGTTGAGCAGGCGCTGGGTCGTGGCATCGAGATCGGAGCCGAACTGCGCGAATGCCGCCATTTCGCGATACTGCGCGAGTTCGCCTTTGATGCGCCCGGCGACCTTCTTCATCGCCTTGGTCTGCGCGGCGGAGCCGACGCGTGACACGGACAGCCCAACGTTCACCGCCGGGCGGATGCCCTGATAGAACAAGTCCGTCTCCAGAAAGATCTGTCCGTCGGTGATCGAGATGACGTTGGTCGGGATATAGGCGGAGACGTCGTTCGCCTGCGTCTCGATGATGGGAAGCCCCGTGAGCGATCCCGCCTTGTGGTCCTCGTTCATCTTGGCGGCGCGTTCGAGCAGCCGCGAGTGCAGATAAAAAACGTCGCCGGGATAGGCCTCGCGTCCGGGCGGACGGCGCAACAACAGCGACATCTGCCGATATGCGACGGCCTGTTTCGAGAGGTCATCGTAGACGATCACCGCGTGCATGCCGTTATCGCGGAAATATTCTCCCATGGTACAGCCGGAAAAGGGCGCGAGAAATTGCATCGGCGCGGGATCGGACGCTGTCGCCGAAACGATGATCGAATAATCGAGCGCGTCGTGCTCCTCCAGCACCTTGGCGAATTGCACCACGGTCGAGCGTTTCTGGCCGACGGCCACATAGACACAATAGAGCTTGACCTTCTCGTCGCCCGTGGCGTTCAGCGCCTTCTGATTGAGAATGGTGTCGAGCGCAATCGCGGTCTTGCCTGTCTGCCGGTCGCCGATGATCAGCTCACGCTGGCCGCGGCCGATCGGAATGAGCGCGTCAATGGCCTTGAGGCCGGTGGCCATTGGTTCATTCACGGATCTGCGCGGGATGATGCCGGGCGCTTTGACGTCCACGCGTCTGCGCTCCTTTGCATCGATCGGGCCCTTGCCATCGATCGGGTTGCCGAGCGCGTCGACGACGCGACCGAGCAACGCCTTGCCGACAGGCGCGTCGACGATGGCGCGCGTGCGCTTGACCGTCTGACCTTCCTTGATCTCGCGGTCCTCACCGAAGATCACGATGCCGACGTTGTCGATCTCGAGATTGAGCGCCATTCCGCGTACGCCGTTCTCGAACTCGACCATCTCGCCGGCCTCAACGTTGTCGAGGCCATAGACGCGAGCGACGCCGTCACCGACCGAGAGAACCTGGCCGACCTCCGTGACTTCGGCCTCCTGGCCGAAGTTTTTGATCTGCTCTTTCAGAATTGCCGAAATTTCGGCAGGGCGGATGTCCATCAGTGGACCTCTTTCATCGCGACCTTCATCGCATTGAGTTTTGTGCGCAGCGAGCTGTCGACCATGCGCGAGCCGAGCTTGACGACGAGACCCCCGATGATCGAGGGCTCGACCTTCACTTTCATCTCGACATGCTTCTTGGTTACGGCCGTCAGCGCATCCTTGATGGCGGCAAGATGTGCCTCACTCGGTTGCTCGGCGAGCGTGACTTCGGCAGTGACCTCACCCTCGTGCTTGGCGACGAGCGCCCGGTAGGCGCGCGCCACGTCGAGCGCCGCGAAAAGTCGCCGGTTGGTTCCCAGCAGTTTGAGGACATTGGCGGCAAGCCCATCGATGCCCGCGCGGTCAAGAACGCCCGAGAGCGCGCGTGTCTGCTCCTCGGCGGAGAAGACGGGGCTCCTCAGCAGACGAGCCAAATCGGCGACCTCATCGACAAGGGCTTCGAAACGATCGAGATCAACCTTGACGCGATCGATACCGTTCTGTTCGCGCGCGAGCTCGAACAAGGCGGTCGCGTAGCGGCCCGCCATGCCCGAGACGATTGTCTGTTCGCCTGCCACGTTGATCTCTTCCGGCAATTCCGAGGGATCGGCACCGCCGTGGACGGTGGGCGCGAAGCCCTTGAGATTCAATGGAACTCTGCATTTCCGCGGAAGAACGCCGGCGCGCTCCCAAAACCCGCGAGATCGCGCGGTTGCGTAACATACCGCCAACTGCGGTGCAACATGACGAAAGGTCCGCACCGGGGTCGGTATTTTTGCCAACCAACGAGCCTTGCGCGAGCACACGGCGGCGGTGCTAAACCCGTTCCTCCTCTCCTCTTCTCTTGCCCTGCCGGAACGCTCAACGTGTCACCCGCCTCCACCCATGACGCCGCCGACCCGACGGCTCGCCTCATGCTGGTCGCGGTGAGCCTTGCCTGGGGGCTGAGCTGGCCGGCCATGAAGATTGCGCTCAACGAGATACCCCCGTTCAGCATGCGCGTGAGCACGTCGGGGCTGGCGACGGTTGCATTGTTTGCGCTTGCAGTCATGCAGCGGCGCCCGCTCAAGGTTAAGAGCGGCCGAGCGCGCGCACACCTTGTCATCGCGGGCTGCCTCAACATTGCGTGCTTCACGCTCTTTACCGCCTTCGCGCAACTTGCGACCGCAACCTCTCGCGTGGCGGTTCTCGTCTACACCATGCCGATCTGGGCCGCATTGCTGGCCTATCCGGTCCTCAGCGAGCGGTTCAATCTCTCGCGTGGCATTTCGCTCCTGCTGGGTGTCCTTGGATTGGCCGTGCTGATCTATCCGCTGATCGGATCGAGCGACTTGATCGGCCTTGCTCTCGCTCTGGCGACGGCGACGAGTTGGGCAGCCGGTACAGTCTACTTGAAATGGGCGCAGATCGACGCCGATCCGATGGCAATCTCGGCGTGGCAGCTCTTTGTGGGGCTCCTGGTCACCGTCGCCGGATTGTTCGTCGTCGAAGGGTCGCTCCACCTTTGGCCCGTTCACCCTCGCGCACTTTGGGCGTTGGCCTTTTCTGCAGTCTTCGGGTCAGCCTTCGCCTATCTGCTCTGGTTCGAGATCGTGCGCAGGTTGCCACCAACGACCGCGTCCCTCGGCGTGCTGAGCGTTCCGGTCGTTGGCATCGTGGCCTCAGTGCTGATCCTGGGCGAGCGACCGACTATCACCGATATGGTCGGCTCCGCGCTCATCTTGGCGGCCGCCGCCACAGTATTGCTCGGACCCAATGTACGCCCATCGGAGACGGCTCCGATCGAACAATGACTTCGCCGACGATTGGGTCGGCGGACTTGCGGGACACCTGCCCTGAGCTCGCTCGGGGCGACAAATCAAAGAAAGCTCTGCGGATCGACATCCACCTCGAGCCTGATAGCGCCTTTGCGCTTGGGCGCGGCGGCAACCCATCGGCGCAAATAAGCTGAAAGATCGAATGCGCGCGGGGCTTTCACCAGCAGCCGGAATCGATGGCGGCCGCGCACGATGGCGAGCGGCGCTTCTGCCGGTCCGAGCACGCGTACCCCGTCGTCGCTCGGGGCGGCGGCGGCGAGGCGGCGCGCGAAATATTCCGCTGCGCTGCGTTCCCCCGCCGAGACGAGCAGGCTCGCAAGTCGCGCGAACGGCGGGTACTTCGTCTTCTCACGTAGTTCGATCTCGCTCGAGTAGAACGCGTCGCGGTCGCCCGCCACCAGTGCGCGCAACACGGGATGCTCCGGCTGATGCGTCTGCAGATACCCGACACCGCGACCCTGCTCGCGCCCGGCACGGCCGATGACCTGGTGCAGCAATTGGAATGTGCGTTCGGCAGCGCGCGGGTCCCCGTTTGCCAGCCCGAGATCGGCGTCGATCACGCCGGCCAGCTTGAGCTTCGGGAAATGGTGGCCCTTCGCAACAAGCTGGGTCCCGATGACAATGTCGAACTGTCCCTGCGCGACTGCGTCGAGCTCCTCGCGCAGGCGCTCGACCGATTCGACGAGATCGCTCGACAGCACCAGGATGCGGCTTTGCGGAAACAATTCGGCCGCTTCCTGCTCCAGCCGCTCGACGCCGGGGCCGACCGCAACGAAGCGGTCGGCGGCCTGGCAGTTCGGGCACTGCGGCGGAGGCGGCATCGAGAAACCGCAGTGATGGCACACCAGCCGGCGCCTGAAACGATGATCGACCAGCCACGCGTCGCAATTGGGGCAGGCGAGCCGAAAGCCGCAGCTGCGGCAGAGCGTCAGCGGCGCATAACCGCGGCGATTGAGGAACAACAGCGCTTGTTCGCCGCTTTCGAGCGCATGGCTCACGACTTGCGCCAAACGCGGCGCGATGAAGCGGCCGCGCGGCGGGCCTTCCGTACGCAGGTCAATCGCCTCGATCGTCGGAAGATCACCGCTGCCGAAACGCTGCGGCAAATGCACGCGCCTGTAGCGGCCGCGTCGGGCATTCACCTCGGTCTCGACGGAAGGTGTCGCCGACACGAGCACGATCGGGATGTCGGCTGCCCGCGCGCGCACGACCGCCATGTCGCGCGCGTGGTAGCGCGCGCCGTCCTCTTGCTTGTAAGCGGGATCATGTTCCTCGTCGACCACGATCAGCCCCAGATCGGCATAGGGCAGAAACAGCGCCGAGCGCGCGCCGACGATCACGCTGACGCTTCCCGTCGCCACCGCATTCCATGTGCGCGCGCGCAAACGCTGCGAGAGTTGCGAATGCCACTCCGCCGGCCGCACGCCGAAGCGTTCGGCGAAGCAGTCGAGAAACTGCGTGGTCAAAGCGATCTCAGGGACGAGCACCAGCGCTTGCTTTCCGCGACGGATAATCTCAGCGACAGCCTCGAAATAGACTCGCGTCTTGCCCGCCCTGGTGACGCCGTCGAGCAGCGTGACGTGATAACCGCCGCGCGCCACGGCCTCGCACAGCGCATGCGCCGCCTCGCCCTGTGCCGGCGTGAAATCGGGCAGCGAAAAATCGGGGTCGGGCGCACGCGCGACGGGCTCGGGCGGGAGCACCAGACTCTGCAGCGTACCCTCGTCGACGAGCCCATCGATGACCCCCACAGACACTCCTGCTTCCTCGGCAACATCGCGCTTGCCGTGCGCAAGGCCATCGGCAAGCAGGGCGAGCAGGCGCTCGCGCGCCGCCGTCATCCGTTTCGGCGCGCCGCCGGCAAGGCGTACACCGATGCGCTGGCGCGCCGGACCGAGATGCTCGCCCATGCGCAGCGCCATGCGCAGCACGGTACCGCGGGGGCTCAGCGTATAAGTCGATACCCAGTCGATAAAGTTGCGCAGTTCCGGCTTGAGCGGCGGGATGTCGAGCTTGCCCTCGATGTCCCGCATGCGGTTGTCGAGCCGGGGATTGGGTTTCGGATTATCGACCCAGGTCACCCCCGTCGCCATGCGCGCACCCAGCGGAACGGTCACCAGGTCCCCGGGCGCGAGCTCAAGCCCTTCCGGCACCCGGTAGGAGTAGGCCTGATCGAGGGCGACGGGAACGAGGACATCGACGACGCGTTTGGCCATGGGTGTCGGCCGCCTCGGAGCGCTTAACCAACGGGGAAGGAAGGGGCGATATATGAGCCCCATGTCAAGCGAACGACCCGCCCCAGATGTCGCATTTGCCGCCAACGAGGTCGCCCGCGAATTCGCAGGCTGGCTCGGACATCTGGCCCCGGAACGGCGATTGTCGCCAAAAACAGTCGAGGCTTATGAGCGCGATGTTCGCCAGTTCCTCATCTTCCTCAGCGGTCATCTCGGCAAGCGGGTGACGCTACCGGCGCTCTCGCGCCTCAAGCCGCTCGACGTGCGCGCGTTCATGGCGGCACGACGAAACGACGGTGTCAGCAGCCGCTCGTTGATGCGTATGCTCGCGGGCGCGCGCTCGTTCGCCCGCTTTCTCGAACGCAACGGCAAAGGCAAGATCGGCGCCCTATCTGCGGTACGATCGCCGAAATTGACGAGGACGCTGCCCAAGCCGCTCGCGATCGTAGCCGCCAAGCGCATCACCGACACCGGCTTGCGCGCCGGCGAGGAGCGCGAGCCCTGGATTCTCGCGCGCGACGCCGCGGTGCTGGCCTTGCTCTACGGCTCGGGCCTGCGGATCGGCGAGGCGCTCGCTCTCAAGCGCAGCGACATCCCCGCTCCCGAATGCGGCGATGTCATCACGGTCATCGGCAAGGGCAACAAGCCGCGCATGGTGCCGGTGCTAGCACAGGTCGCAAGCCTTGCCGCCGAATACATCGCGCTCTGCCCCTACGAGCTTCCTGCGCAAGGTCCGTTATTTGTCGGTGCCAGAGGCGGGCCGCTATCGCCGCGCGTTGTCCAGCTTGCGATGGCACGGTTGCGCGGTGCGCTCGGCCTGCCGGAAACCGCGACCCCGCATGCGCTGCGTCACTCATTCGCCACGCATCTGTTGGCTCGCGGAGGCGACCTGCGCGCCATCCAAGAGCTGCTTGGGCACGCCTCCTTATCGACGACGCAAATTTACACCGCGGTGGATACCGAGCGGCTGATGGAAGTCTATCGCAACGCGCATCCGCGCGCGTGACAAGCGCGCGATCGGGGGTTGCGAAACGCGGCTGATTGGATAAATCGTGCGCCCGACGAGGGACGGAGGGTGACATGAGCCATGGCGTGCACGCGGTCCAGCACGAAGTCGAGCATCACATCGAACATGAAGAACATGGCAGCGGCCGCGGAAAGTCTACTGGGGAAAGGGGAAACAAGAAGATCGCGCTGCTGATCTCGATCATGGCGCTCTTGCTCGCGCTCGCCGAAATGTTCGGCAAGAGCGCGCAGACAGAAGGCATTTCGCTCAACATCAAGGCGTCCGATAGCTGGAATTTTTTTCAGGCCAAAACCATCCGCCAGACCACGCTTCGCACCGCTGCCCAGGCGTTGGCGCTCGAAGCCAATACTGTGCCCGATGAAGCGAGGAAAGCCGCGCTCCTCAAGCAGGCGGACGACTGGATGAAGACCGTGGCGCGCTACGAGTCCGATCCGGTGGAAAAGGACGGCCGCAAGGAGTTGCGGGCGCAAGCCGAAGCATACGAGCATCAACGCGACACCTATTTGGCGCGCTATCATCATTACGAGTTCGCCTCGGCGGCCTATCAGATTGGTATCGTGCTAGCGTCGGCGGCCATCATCACGGGGATGATGGCGCTGGTCTATGTGGCCATAGGGCTCGGCGTAATCGGGTTGGCTTTCATGGCACTCGGATTTTTCAATCCGCACTATCTGCACTCGCTGCACTTAATTTAGCGCCGGATCATCCCCCAGCGGGCGTACGTAGCGCGCATTTGGGCCGTTGTCATCGCGAAGGCCTGTCGCGCTGACCCGTCCACCGTCATTGCCGGGCTTGACCCGGCAATCCATCCATCTTCGTAAAGAACTTCTTGCGAGGAGGATGGATGCGCGGGTCAAGCCCGCGCATGACGAATAGCGATAAACTGGCTTCGATCTCACATGTGAATGGCGCGCTTGTCGACTGCGAGTGCCGCCTCCTTCACCGCCTCCGTGAATGTGGGATGCGGGTGGCAGGTACGGGCGATATCCTCGGCTGCGGCGCCGAATTCCATGGCGACGGCGGCCGCGGCGATCATGTTGCCGGCGTCCGCGCCGACGATGTGCACACCGAGCACGCGGTCGGTCTTGGCATCGGCGAGGATTTTCACAAAACCTTCGGTCTGCAGGTTCGCCTTGGCGCGGCCGTTCGCCGTGAAGGGAAATTTGCCGACCTTGTAAGCGATGCCGGCCTCTTTGAGCTCCTCCTCGCTTTTTCCGACCGACGCGATCTCCGGATACGTGTAGACGACATTCGGGATCACATCGTAGTTCACGTGGCCAGCCTCTCCGGCAAGGATTTCCGCCACCGCCACGCCCTCGTCCATCGCCTTGTGCGCGAGCATCGGGCCGGTGATGACGTCACCGATGGCGTAGATACCGGGCACGTTGGTGGCGAAGCGCGCATCGACGATGACGCGGCGCTTGTTGTCCATCTTCACCCCGGCGGTTTCGACCCCCAGCCCCTCGGTGAACGGCACCCGGCCGACCGACACCAGCACCACGTCGACCTCGATCGATTCTGCCGTGCCGCCGTTAGCCGGCTCGACTTTTATCTTGAGCATCTTTCCCGCCGGCTCGATGGCGGTAACCTTGGACGAGAGCTTGAACGTCATGCCCTGTCTTTCGAACAAGCGCTGCACCTGCCGGCACATATCGTTGTCCATTCCGGGCAATATGCGGTCGAGCAATTCGACCACGATGACCTTGGAGCCGAGGCGCCGCCACACCGAGCCGAGTTCGAGCCCGATGACCCCAGCGCCGATCACGAGCATGCGCTCCGGCACCTGCTTGAGGACCAGCGCTCCGGTCGAAGACACGATGCGCCTCTCGTCGATGTCGATGCCGGGCAGGCGCGCCACGTCCGAGCCCGTGGCAATGACAATCGTCTTGCCCTCGATGGTCTCGTTCTTGCCGTCGGCGGCTTTGATCTCCACCTTGCCCGGTGCGGCGATGCACCCGATGCCCTGAAATATGTCGATATTGTTCTTCTTGAACAGGAAAGCGACGCCTTTGACGTTGCCGTCGACGCCCGCATCCTTGAATTTCATCATGGCGGGAAGGTCGAGCTTCGGCTGGTCGACCTTGATGCCCATCTTGTCGAGCATGTGGCCGGCCTCTTCATAGAGTTCGGAGGCATGCAGCAGTGCCTTCGAAGGAATGCAGCCGATGTTGAGACAGGTACCCCCAAAGGTCTTGTCCTTCTCGACGACCGCAACCTTCATGCCGAGCTGCGCTGCGCGGATGGCGCAGACATATCCCCCCGGCCCGGAGCCGATGACGACGAGGTCATAGGGCATGATACGTCACATCTTTCTTTGTCCGCGCCCGCGCCGAAGCTTCCACTTACAAATCCACGACCAGCCGCGTCGGATCCTCAAGCACCTCTTTCACCCGTACCAGGAACGTCACTGCCTCGCGGCCGTCGACGAGGCGGTGATCGTAAGACAGCGCGAGATACATCATCGGACGGATCTCGATCTTGCCGGCGACAGCGACCGGACGCTCCTCGATCTTATGCATGCCGAGGATGCCGGACTGGGGCGCATTGAGAATGGGCGTCGACATCAACGAGCCGTAGATGCCCCCGTTCGAGATGGTGAACGTGCCACCCTGCATCTCCTCGATCTTGAGGGTGCCGTCGCGCGCGCGTCGCCCGAGATCGGCAATCTCTTTCTCGATTTCCGCCAGCGATTTCCTGTCGCACTCGCGCACTACTGGAACGACCAGGCCTTTGTCGGTCCCGACCGCAACGCCGATGTGATAGTAGTTCTTGTAAACGATGTCGGCGCCGTCGATTTCTGCGTTGACGGCAGGGATTTCCTTCAGCGCCTGCACGCAGGCCCGCACAAAAAAGCCCATGAAACCGAGCTTGGTGCCGTGCTTGCGCTCGAAGGCTTCCTTATAGCGATTGCGCAGGTTCATCACCGCGCTCATGTCGACCTCGTTGAAGGTCGTGAGCATGGCTGCGGTGTTTTGCGCCTCCTTGAGGCGGCGCGCGATCGTTGCCCGCAACCGCGTCATCTTGATGCGCTCTTCGCGCGCTGCATCGTCCGCCGACGAGGGTGCGCGCGCCTGCACGGCAGCGACCGGCTGTTCAACGGGAGTAGGCGCAGACGCGGCGCGCTCGATGGCCGCCATCATGTCGCCCTTGGTCACCCGTCCATCCTTGCCGGAGCCGGAAACAGTCGCCACGTCGATCCCAGTTTCGGCCGCCATCTTGCGCACCGAAGGCGCGAGGGGTGCCACGCCGGCTGGCTTCACATCGGCTTGCGGCTCCTCGCCTCCGCCGGGCGCGGTCGTCTCGGTTTTTTGATCAGGCCGGCCCGTCGGTGCAGGCGGCGCCTTGCCGGGCGCGGGCGCGCCTTCCTTGATCTGGCCGAGCAGCGCGCCAACTGCGACCGTCTCGCCGTCTTTAGCCGCGATATCGGCGAGCACCCCGGCAGCCGGTGCTGGCACCTCGATCGTCACCTTGTCGGTCTCGAGTTCGACCAGCGGCTCATCGACGACAACCGGATCGCCTGGCTTCTTGAACCATTTCCCGATAGTCGCCTCGGTCACCGATTCGCCGAGCGCGGGCACGCGGATATCAGCCATGGTCCCCACCTTTCATGTGGCGCGCTCCGGGCGAACGGGGCGAGCGGCCGCAAGCAAACCTGCTGCTAGCCCAGTGCTTCGTCGAGGAGAGCCTTAAGCTGTTGGAGGTGCCGTGACATTTGGCCGGTGGCTGTTGCCGCCGAGGCGGCGCGGCCGGCATAAATCGCCTGTTTTTGGTTGGCGCGAATCTGCGTGAGGACCCATTCCAAGTACGGCCCCATGAACAAGTATGCGCCCATGTTGCGCGGCTCCTCCTGGCACCACATGAACTGCGCTCCCCTGAAGCGGCCGAGCTCCTGCACCAGCGCTTTCAGCGGAACCGGATAGAGCTGCTCGACGCGCAGCAGATATATGTCGTCGATCCCGCGCTTCTCCCGCTCCTCGTAAAGGTCGTAATAAACTTTGCCCGAACACATCACCACCCGTCGGATCTTGTCGTCAGCGACAAGCTTGATCTTCTCGTCGGGAAGCATTTGGGCGTCGTCCCAAAGCAGGCGATGAAAGGTCGTATCGGGCCCCATCTCGGGGAGCCGCGATACCGCCCGCCGGTGGCGCAACAGAGATTTCGGAGTCATCAGGATGAGCGGTTTGCGGATGTCGCGTTTGAGCTGGCGGCGCAGGATGTGGAAGTAATTGGCCGGCGTGGTGCAGTTTGCCACCTGCATGTTGTCCTCGGCACTCATCTGCAGGAAGCGCTCGAGCCTTGCCGAGGAATGTTCGGGCCCCTGCCCCTCGTAGCCGTGCGGCAACAGGCACACGAGCCCGGACATGCGCAGCCATTTGCGCTCGCCCGAGGAGACGAACTGGTCGAAGACGACTTGCGCGCCATTTGCAAAATCGCCGAACTGCGCCTCCCACAGCGTGAGGGCGTTGGGTTCGGCAAGCGAATATCCGTATTCGAAGCCGACCACCGCCTCCTCGGAGAGCATGGAGTTGATGACCTCGAAGCGGGTCTGCCGCTCGCCGAGATTGTTGAACGGGATGTAACGGTCTTCGTTCTCCTGATCGATCAGCACCGAATGGCGCTGTGAGAAGGTGCCCCGTTCGGTATCCTGGCCGGAAATTCGCACCGGATGGCCGTCGAGCAAGAGTGAGCAGAATGCGAGCGCCTCGGCGGTCGCCCAGTCGATGCCCTCACCCGTTTCAATGGATTTGCGGCGATTTTCTAGGAAGCGCTGGATGGTCCGGTGCACGTGGAAACCTTGCGGCAGTTCTGTAATCTTCTGCCCGATCTGCCTTAGCGTCGCGAGCGGCGCACCGGTGTGGCCGCGGCGCGGATCATCCGCGTCGCGTGCCGCCTTGATGTCGGCCCAACGTCTGTCGAGCCAGTCGGCGCTATTCGGCTTGTAGCCTTGGCTGGCCTCGAGCTCGGTATCGAGCCTGGCGCGCCAATCGAGGCGCATCTTTTCGACCTCGCCCTCGGTGACGACACTTTCTGCAATGAGCTTTTTGGCATAGATGTCGGCAATGGGAGGGTGCTTGCGGATGGCCTTGTACATCAACGGCTGAGTGAATGACGGATCGTCGCCTTCGTTGTGTCCGAACCGCCGATAGCAGAACATGTCGATGACGACGGGGCACTGGAATTTCTGCCGAAATTCCGTTGCGACTTTGGCTGCAAACACCACCGCTTCCGGATCATCGCCGTTCACGTGGAAGATCGGTGCCTCGACCATCTTTGCGACATCGGACGGATATGGCGAGGAACGCGAATAACGGGGGTAGGTTGTAAACCCGATCTGATTGTTGACGATGAAGTGGACGGAGCCACCGGTGCGGTGCCCCCGCAGTCCCGACAGGCCGAAGCACTCCGCAACCACACCCTGTCCGGCGAAGGCGGCATCGCCGGAAATGAGCAGCGGCATCACCATGGTGCGGTCTTCCCGGGTCGCGCCGTGTTGATCCTGTTTGGCACGCGCCTTCCCGAGCACAACCGGATTGACGATTTCGAGATGCGAGGGATTTGCGGTGAGCGAGAGATGCACGCGGTTACCGTCGAACTCGCGATCGGATGAGGCGCCCAGATGGTATTTGACGTCGCCGGACCCCTCGACTTCGTTGGGGGTGGAGGAGCCGCCCTTGAACTCGTGGAAAATCGCGCGGTGCGGCTTACCCATCACCTGCGCTAGAACGTTGAGCCGGCCGCGGTGCGCCGTGCCGATGACAATCTCTTTGACGCCGAGCGCCCCACCGCGCTTGATGATCTGTTCGAGCGCCGGAATCATCGACTCCGCACCGTCGAGACCAAAGCGCTTGGTGCCCGTGAATTTCAGATCACAGAATTTCTCGAAACCTTCGGCCTCGATCAGCTTGTTGAGGATCGCGCGTTTGCCTTCGCGCGTGAACGTAATCTCCTTGTCCGGCCCCTCGATACGCGCCTGGATCCAACCTTTCTGTACGGGATCGGAGATGTGCATGAACTCGACTCCGAGCGTCTGGCAATAGGTGCGGCGAAGGATCGCGAGGATTTCGCGCAGCGTGCCGAATTCCAGACCTAAGACCCGGTCGAGAAAAATCTTGCGATCATAGTCCGCTTCCGTGAAGCCATAAGAGCGCGGGTTGAGATCTTCCTCGTCGTGATGCGGCTCAAGGCCGAGCGGATCGAGATTGGCATAGAAATGCCCGCGCGCACGGTAGGCGCGGATCAGCATCAAGGCACGAATCGAATCGCGCGTTGTCTGCTGAACTTCGGCGGCGGAAAAGTCGACGCCGGCGGCCTGCGCTCGTACCTTGACCTTGTCGCCGAGCGAGCGCTCAAGCTCGCCCCAATCGCCATCCAGCGCGGACACGAGTTCGCTGCGCGCCTGCCGCGGCCAGTGAGGCAGCCGCCATGACGGCCCCTCGACGCTCGTCATCACGTCGGCGCGGGTGTCTTTCAGCCCCTCGAAGAACGCCCGCCATTCGGGGTCGACCGCCGTGGGATCGGTTTCGTAGCGGGCATACAGGTTCTCGATATAGTCGGCATTGCCGCCGTAGAGGAAAGACGTGCGGGCGAAGGCAGCATTGGCGTCCTGACGAGACATGCTCAGGTCCTGTGGCTTGGGGGCTTGTTGGCGGCTCGCAAAGCGCCGGGGGACCGATCTGGTCGCGAACCTACATTATCTATGCGACAGCTGCGTCGTAGCAATCGGCAATGGGTGAACTGCCGTTCACATCTTTTGTCAGCCAAAAGATGCGAAGTCCGCTCGGTCCTGTAACGGAAAAAGGCCGCCTGCGGCTGCAAGCGGCCCTTGGATCAGAGCAGGTTTGAGGGGCGATTAGTACCCTGCACCCCATTTGTAGTTCAGACCGACGCGCACGATGTTGTCGGTTGTGCTGCGAGTCTGCGTGGCGATCGTCCCCACTCCAAAGCCGCTGAATGTTTGCTCAGTCCGGCCGAGGTCCATATAGAGATATTCGAGTTTGGCGCCCAGCCGCCGCCCGCGGTCCATCCAGCCCTCAAATCGCTGAAGGTGCCGACAGCGGAGACGCCGGCCACAGTGATCGTCGCACTATTCTTGACGAGGCCATAGGCAGCGCCGCCTGTGCCGTAAAACAGGACGTTCGGCGTCGCCAGCACGCCCAGGCGGCCGCGCGTCGTTCCAAACCATTGGAGCTTGTCGTCGGTCGTAACCGATGTCAGAGGCAGGGCGCCGGTCAGTGTTGAGCCGCCCTTTTCCCCGGAGGCCTGAATGTCGGTTTCGAGACCCCACACCCATGCTCCGAACTGATAGTTGTAGCCGGTTTGGACGCCGCCGATGGCGCCATCGATGTTCTGGGAGTACGACACGGTCCCGACGCCGGTCAAAGTGGCGTCATACTTCGACTTGCCCCAGCTGTAGCCGACGTTGGCGCCCCAATACACACGGGAAGCGGAGCGGCGGGAGGAGGCGTGTAGGCCGGCCGCGCATAGATGTCCGCGGCACGCTGGCGCTCGGATTAACGCCGCGTTCGTAGCTGGTGGTGAGACTAGCCCGGACGTTGGCAATAAGCTGTGACCTATTCGCCACAGACGCAGGCAAAAGCGAGGCGCAGAGGCACCTGGGTAGGTTGTTCAGAGCACTTTTTTTGACGCAGACCGCGCTATGTCCGCATGGCGACTTAAAGTTTTACGCGCCGGTTATCTCGGCCAAGGTGTTGCCCAAACGCGCCGGGGAGGCCGCGACCTTGATGCCGGCAGCCTCCATGGCCGCAATTTTGCTTTCGGCGTCGCCCGAGCCACCGGAGATAATGGCCCCGGCATGGCCCATGCGCCGGCCTGGCGGCGCGGTGCGACCGGCGATGAACCCCACCATGGGCTTTTTCCGGCCGCGTTTGGCTTCGTCGGCGATGAATTGAGCGGCGTCTTCCTCGGCCGAGCCACCAATCTCACCAATCATGACGATCACCTCGGTCGATTTGTCGGCCAAGAACATCGCCAGCACGTCGATGAACTCGGTGCCCTTGACAGGGTCACCGCCGATTCCCACGGCGGTCGTCTGACCGAGCCCTTCGCCGGTCGTCTGATAGACCGCTTCATAGGTGAGCGTGCCCGAGCGCGACACAATGCCAACCTTGCCGGGCGCGAAGATGCTTCCTGGCATGATACCGATCTTGCATTCGCCCGCGGTCATTACGCCGGGGCAGTTCGGCCCGATCAGCCGGGACTTCCCCGCAGCGAGCGCACGCTTGACCTTCACCATATCGAGCACAGGAATGCCCTCGGTGATGCACACGATGAGAGGGATTTCTGCCGCGATCGATTCGCAAATCGCGTCCGCCGCCCCGGCCGGGGGAACGTAGATGACGCTCGCGTCGCAATCCGTTCGCTCCTTCGCTTCCGCCACCGTATCGAACACAGGCAGGCCGAGATGACTCGTGCCGCCTTTGCCTGGTGACGTGCCGCCGACCATCTTGGTGCCGTAGGCGATCGCCTGCTCGGAATGGAACGTGCCGTTCTTGCCCGTGAAGCCTTGGCAGATGACCTTTGTGTTCTTGTCGATCAGGACGGACATGGACTCTTGTCTCAGCGGTGCGGTTCAGCAGCTGCGTGTGCACTTGAAGAGGAACTGAAACGAGAAGGAGAAACGACACCTCGATCGACCGTCATCGTCAACCTCCGACTGCCTTGACGATCTTCTGGGCGGCGTCGTCAAGATCGTCGGCAGAGGTGACGTTGAGGTTGGATTTCGCGATGATTGTTTTGCCAAGCTCCACGTTCGTTCCTTCGAGCCGCACGACGAGTGGCACCCGCAGGCCCACCTCCTTCACCGCCGCAACCACGCCTTCGGCGATGACATCGCATTTCATGATGCCCCCGAAAATGTTGACCAGAATGCCCTGAACCTTGGGATCGGCTGTGATGATCTTGAAGGCGGCAGCAACTTTCTCTTTGCTCGCGCCGCCGCCCACGTCGAGAAAGTTCGCGGGCGCCTTGCCATAAAGCTTGATGATGTCCATCGTTGCCATGGCGAGACCGGCACCGTTGACCATACAGCCAATCGTGCCGTCGAGCGCGATGTAATTGAGATCGTATTTCGAAGCTTCGGTTTCCTTTTCATCCTCCTCTGTGAGATCGCGCAGCGCCACGATCTCGGGATGGCGGTAAAGGGCGTTATCGTCGAAACTGATCTTGGCATCCAGGCAGACGAGTTCTTTCCCTTTGGTGACGACGAGTGGGTTGATCTCGAGCAGACTCATGTCTTTAGCAGTGAACGCGGCGTAGAGCTGTGCTGCGAGTCTTTCGGCCCGCTTGGCGAGATCATCCTGCAGTCCAAGCGCCTGCGCTACGCGCCGTCCGTGATGCGGCATGATTCCAGTCGCCGGATCGACGGTGAACGTTACGATCTGTTCGGGGCTGACGCGCGCGACCTCCTCGATGTCCATGCCGCCAGCGGTCGAGACCACGAACGCAATGCGCGAGCTCTCGCGGTCGACCAGTGCCGACAGATAGAACTCGCGCTCGATGGCTGAACCCTCCTCGATATAGAGGCGGTGAACCTGCTTGCCATGCGGACCGGTTTGGTGCGTGACGAGCACTGCCCCGAGCAGGCGCTTGGCCTCCTTGCGCACGTCCTCCTTCGATTTGACCACCTTGACCCCGCCGGCCTTGCCGCGCCCACCGGCGTGGATCTGTGCCTTGACCACGAGCACCGGCGCGTCAAGATCGTGCGCGGCCTTGACCGCTTCTTCGACTGAAAAGGCGGCTTGCCCGCGCGGCACCGGGACGCCGAATTCGCGCAGCACCGCTTTGGCTTGGTATTCGTGAATGTTCATGCGGACCTGTTGCAAGCTCCACAGACGACATTACCTCGCAAGCACGTCGTGCTGGGCTTCGCCAACGGCATGAGCACCTTCACTTCGCTAGATTTGGCGCGATTTTCTTGCAAGCCTCGACCAGCGTTGCAACGGCCTCGGCCGATTGTTCGAACATGCCACGTTCGTCGCCGTTCAATTGAATCTCGACGACGCGCTCGACGCCTTTCGTGCCGATCACCGCGGGCACGCCGACGTACAGATTTTTGATCCCATATTCGCCGTTGAGATAAGCCGCACAGGGGAGCACGCGCTTCTTGTCTCTGAGGAAGCTCTCCGCCATGGCAGTGGCCGAGGCAGCCGGCGCGTAGTAGGCGGAGCCGCTCTTGAGCAGGTTGACAATCTCGGCACCGCCGTCGCGCGTGCGTTTGACGATCTCGTCGAGCCTCGCTTGCGTGGTCCACTTCATCTTGACGAGATCGGGCAGCGGAATGCCGGCGACCGTGGAATAGCGAATCAGCGGCACCATGCTGTCACCATGACCGCCAAGTACAAACGCAGTCACATCCTCGACCGAGACGTTGAACTCATCAGCAAGAAAAAATCGAAAGCGGGCGCTATCGAGCACGCCGGCCATGCCGACCACCATATGCGTGGGCAAACCACAGGCTTTTTGCAGCGCCCACACCATGGCGTCGAGTGGATTCGTGATGCAGATCACGAAGGCACCGGGCGCATATTTCCTAATGCCGGCGCCCACCTGCTCCATCACCTTGAGGTTGATGCCAAGAAGATCGTCGCGACTCATCCCCGGCTTGCGCGGCACGCCGGCGGTGACGATACAGACGCTGGCGCCATCGATGGCGTCGTAGGAATTGGTGCCGGCGAAATGCGCATCGAAGCCCTCGACCGGCGAGGACTCTATGAGATCGAGGGCCTTCCCCTGAGGAATACCTTCGGCGACGTCAAACAACACAACGTCGCCGAGCTCTTTTAGGCCCATGAGGTGGGCGAGCGTGCCGCCGATCTGGCCGGCACCGATCAACGCGATCCTGGGACGTGCCATGCGGGGGAGAAACCTCAGATCGGGGGCGGCGGAAGCCCGCCGAAATCGGTCATAGACCGTTTCCGGCCTGCCATTCAAGTCGCTCGCCGGCTACGCCAGCGTCAACGCGAATGAAGCGAAATCGCATCATGTCTCCACCAGGCCTTCGATGGATCCCGAGGCGACTGCATGGCCGCGCCCGTGCGGCAAAGCAAGATAAGCCTGCGAGCGCATCTCGATCAGCCGGGAGGCGGTACGCTTGAACTCGCTCGCCTCAAAACCTTCGTTCGCGCAATAAAGCGCGCCGGGTTCAGCTTCCGCCGAAGCAACGAGCTTCACCGCGTTGTCGTAGAGCGTGTCGATCAGGATGATGAAACGCTTGGCCTCGTTGCGCCGGTCGTAATCCATGACCGCGACACGATCGAGAACAACCGTATGATATTGACGCGCGATCTTGAGATAGTCGGCGGCGGCGAATGGTTGCTGACACAGATCCGCAAACGAGAAGCGCGCCACTCCCATGCTCGCGCACGGCACGCGGATAGTGTGCCCCTTCACCACCAGGTCCTGCGGTTCGCCCGGGTGCCCCGCGGTCAACCGCCGCCACGCTTCGTCGAGGGCGGCTTGCGCTGAGCGATTGGCAGGAACATACCAAACCGGCACGCCAGCAAGCTTTTCCAACCGGAAGTCGGTACGCGCATCGAGCGATCTGATTTCCAAATGCTCTTCGATGAGCTCAATGGACGGCAAGAAAAGCGCACGGTTGAGGCCGTCCTTGTAGAGCTCGCTCGGCGGCACGTTCGAAGTTGCGACCACGATCACGCCGAGCGCGAACAGCTGTTTGAACAGTCGACCAAGAATCATCGCATCGGCAATATCGGTGACGTGGAATTCATCGAAGCAAAGAAGCCGCGTCTCCTGCGCGATGGCCGCAGCGACGAGCCCGATCGGATCCTCCGCGCTGATTTCACCGAGCTTGGCCTTCTGCCGCAGCGCGTGGACGCGCTCGTGCACCTCGCCCATGAATTCGTGGAAATGGACGCGCCGCTTGCGCACCACTCGTGATGCTGCGAAGAACATGTCCATCAGCATGGTCTTGCCGCGACCAACACCACCGAAGATGTAGAGGCCCTTGATCGGCTCAGCCTCGCGCGATCCAAACAGCCAGCCCAGCGAGGACGACTTGCGCGCGAGCCGCCGCTCGGCAAGCTCGTTTTCGAGCTGCGCGAGGCGATCAACGATCGCCTGCTGGGCATCGTCGCGTTCGATCTTTCCAGCGGCTACTTGCGCCGCATACTGCGCCGAGACGGAAGCGGACATGAGGTTAATGCTGCGTTGAGGGGCTGCGACGAATAGCGAGCTTGCAGCACCAGCCGCAAGCCGCTTCGCGAGGCCGCATCATTGCGCGGTGGTGGTTGCGCGAGGCTCCCAGCACAAGGGCCTCGGCCTCAAAGCTTCTCCAAAAAATGGCTCGTGAACCGCGTGGCGTCTGCGCCGACCGCGGCGAAAGGCAGAGCCGATGAGCAGACTTGCCGGTCCTAAGGGCCTTCCGGCCGCCAGACTTACAGGAGCAGGGATCGCCCGCATGCTGCATCGCGGTACCGAGCCACCGGGCAACGACCGCAGCTCGAAGTTCCGCATGCCTGGCATGCTGATTTAAGCGGCAAAATCAGTAACTTGATCGTGATCCCCGCACCCACTCGATCCTTGTTCCGTCCATAGTGCATTGCAATATTCCAAGTTGATTCGCAATCACCCAAGGGAATGGCTGATGCACGATCCGCTACCCCGTGGCGGCCTGATCCGCAAGCTGTGGATCGGGGAGGCTGGCCTCTACCGCGACCACCTATCGCGGCTTGATCCCGCCAGCCACCGCAATCGCTTTGCCGGCGCGGTTTCGGACCAATTCGTGCGCGACTATGCCGAGCTTTCATTCGGAATTGACGCGCTGATTCATGGTTTCTTCGTCGACGGCACTTTGCGTGGTGCTGCGGAACTGCGGCCAATCGGAGGACCCCTGACGCGAGAGGCCGAGGCGGCATTCTCGATCGAGAAGCCGTGGCAGAGCCACGGCGTGGGGTCCGCGCTGCTCGAGCGCACGCTGCTGGCGGCGCGCAATCGTGGCCTCAAATTTCTGCAGATGGCCTGTCTCGCCGACAACAAGCGCATGCAGCAGCTCGCCCGCAAGTATGACGCCGAGCTCAGCTTCGATTTTTTCAGCGTCGTTGGCGAGGTTGCAGCGCCGCGCCCGACCCCGCTCTCTATGATGCGTGAGATCCTCGCCGACGGTCACGGCTTTGCGACCGCCATCTTCGACGTGCACTCAAGACTGCTCAAACCGGTGTGATTCGCAACCCGCCCGCAAAGACGGCGCGTCAGGCCGCCAACGGATAGGCGGCTTCAACTACGTACGGGCCGCCGCCGACCGAGGCACGCGACGAGAACAACACAAACCTCGAGACTTTGAACGGCGAGGAGCGAAACGGTGCACGCAGCGCCAGATAGTCCGCAACCTGCCGGCTCGAGGATTCGCGCAGGCGCGCGAGCGACACATGTGGCGTATATTTGCGGCCCTCGGGCTCAAGCCCCACGCGCTGCATCAGCCGCTCGTGCTCGGCCTGCAGTTCCATCAGGGCCTGCGCCGGGCCAAGCGTTGCGACGATCTGGCGCGGCTTGCGCCCGCCGAACGATTTAAGATCGTCGATGCGCAATTCGAATGACTCGCGGCGCACGCGCCCCAGCATGGATGCGATCTCGTGCGCAATGACGTCATCGACGTCGCCGATGAAACGCAAGGTTACGTGATAATTTTCAGGATCGAGCCAGCGTGCGCCCGGCAACCCGCCACGCAGCATGGACAACGACTGGCTCACCTCGGCGGGAATTTCGAGACCTGTGAAGAGACGCGGCATGGGGGGAGGCTGCAATGCTGGCTGTGCATATATGACAAGTCGGAAAGATTCGCACGTCCCATGCGGTGCTCACATCGCCCCTCTGCTGCGGACTTGCCGGACCAGTTCTTCTACCTTGGGCAGAATGCGCGCAACGATCGCATCGACGCCTGCGGCGCTCGGATGAAGTCCATCGCCCTGATTGAGCGAGCCCTCGCCAGCAACGCCGTCGAGGAAAAAGGGGTAGAGCAGGAGGTCGTAACGCCGGGCCAGCTCGGGATAGATGGCATCGAAATCGCGCCTATAAGCACCATCGAAATTGGCCGCCGCCCGCATGCCGGCGAGCAGCACCGCGACGCGCCGTTGCGTGAGGCGACGCACGATCTCTTCGAGGGCGCGCCGCGTGACCTGAGGATCTGTGCCGCGTAGCATGTCATTGGCGCCGAGTTCGAGGATGACGGCGTCTGTTCCCTCCGGAACCGACCAGTCCAGGCGGGCAAGCCCCCCAGAGGCCGTATCGCCGGACACGCCCGCATTGGTGACCTCGGCGGCGAGGCCTTTGGCCTTGAGGGCGCCTTCAAGCTTCGCAGGGAAAGCTCCATCAGCCGGCAGACCAAAGCCCGCGGTGAGGGAATCGCCCAGGACCACGATCCGCACCGGCCGATCAGCGGCTGCGACCGCTGGCGCGCGTAGAGGCACTGCGAACGCGAGCGCTGCCGCCAGCAGCGCAACCGCCTGGACCGGCGCTGCGTAACTCGCATATGACCGAAGCAATGCCGGCGGGCCTACAATCGAAGGCAGCAACGAGCATCGCAACATGCAGGACACCTCCGGGTCAGAGCACGAACAGCCGGCGGTCGCGCTCAGCGGGATCAATCTTTCGCTCGGGCGGGGCGCGGCCCGTGTTCATATCCTCAAAGACCTAAATCTGCACGTACGGCGCGGCGAGGCCGTTGGCCTGGTCGGTCCTTCGGGATCGGGCAAGTCGACCTTGCTGATGGTCGCGGCCGGCTTGGAGCGCGCCGACACCGGCTCCGTCGTGATCGCGGGCAAAGCGCTCGGTCCGTTGGGCGAAGATGCGCTGGCACGTTTCCGTGGGCGCAATATCGGTATTGTTTTCCAGTCGTTTCATCTCATTCCCACAATGACGGCGCTGGAAAACGTCGCCGTGCCGCTGGAACTTGCCGGCCTCCACGATGCCCACGAGCTTGCCGCACGCGAGCTTGCCGCGGTTGGGCTGAGCGAGCGGCGAGGGCACTATCCGGCCGAGCTTTCCGGCGGCGAGCAGCAGCGCGTCGCGCTTGCCCGCGCGCTTGCACCAAACCCAGCCATTCTTCTCGCCGACGAGCCGACCGGCAACCTCGACGAGACCACCGGGGCGGAGATCATCGATTTGCTTTTTGCCGGCCACGAGCAACGCGGAACCACGCTCTTGCTCGTCACTCACGATCCGGCGCTCGCTGTGCGCTGCGACCGCATCGTGCGACTGCGCTCAGGCCGCATCGAAACTGTCGGACATCGCGCGCCGGCGGAGGTGAAGTCGTGACCCACAGCGGCCGCTTCTTCTTCATTACGGGAATGAATAGAGGGGTAGACCAACCGTGCAGCGAGAACCCCCAAGCGTGAGATCCCGCTCGTCATTTCCCCCACGGCACAGCCGTCTCCTGCCGCTGCGCTTTGCTGCGCGCGAATTGCGCGGCGGTTTGCGCGGATTCTACGTATTCATAGCCTGCATCGGCCTGGGGGTCATGGCGATCGCCGGCGTGAATTCACTCGCGGCCGGCCTAGCAGAGGGGCTCGCACGCGAAGGCAGCATCATCCTCGGCGGCGACCTCGCGTTCACCCTCAGCATGCGCTCAGCGAACACCGAGGAGCGCGCATTTCTCGAGCGCCGAGGGCAGGTATCGCTCGCCGCCACGATGCGAGCTATGGCGCGCGCGCAAGATGGGCGCACAACACTGGTCGAAGTGAAGGCGGTCGATGGCGCTTACCCGCTCTACGGCACCGTCGCGCTCGACCCGCAACAGCCGCTCGCGCAGACGGTGGCATATCGGAACGGAGCCTTCGGTGCCGCCGCCGACGCCGGTTTGCTCGCCCGGCTCGATCTTGGGCCGGATGCCCGCGTCACACTCGGCTCCGCAATCATCGAGATTCGGGCCATTCTGACATCCGAACCTGACAAGCTTTCCGGCGGCATTGGCTTTGGTCCGCGCTTGCTCGTGAGCGAACAAGCACTGCGAGCGAGTGGCCTGTTGCAGCCTGGAAGCGTCGTGCGCTGGCACTATCGCTTGCGCCTTCCCGACAATGACAGAACCGATACGGCGGTGCGCGCCGTGGCGGCCGCCGCGCGAACCGAGTTGCCCAAGGCTGGATGGGAATTGCGATCCCGCGCCAATGCCTCGCCCTCGCTCGAACAGAATGTCGAGCGCTTTACACAATACCTCGTGTTGGTCGGCTTGACCGCTCTGCTGGTCGGAGGCGTCGGCATTGCGAACGCGGTCAAAAGCCACGTCAATGGCCGGCGCGAGACCATTGCCGTGCTCAAGGCGATGGGAGCTTCCGGCAGGCGCGTTTTCGCGATCTATCTCACCCAGGTGCTTGTGCTCGCCGGCCTTGGCGCGCTGCCGGGCCTCCTCATCGGCGCGGCTTTGCCATTTGTCACGGCATGGACTCTCGGCGCGAGATTGCCGTTGCCGCTCGCACCCACGCTGCATGCGGGCGACCTCGCGCTCGCCCTTGTTTATGGTCTCCTCATCGCCGCCGCTTTCGCCATCTGGCCACTGGGGCGCGCGCATGACGTGCCGGTCTCGGCACTTTTCCGTGACGAGGTCGCAAGCGATCGTCGCTGGCCTCGCCGCCCCTATGTCGTAGCAACGATTCTTCTTGGATGTACGCTCGCAATCCTCGCGATCGAGCTCGGTCATGATCGACGCATTAGCGCCATCTTCGTGGTTGCGGCAGCGGGCGCTTTCGTGCTGCTGCGTCTGGTGGCGGCGCTGATCACTCTGATCGCGCGTCACCTGCCACGACCACGCTCGCCGATCGTTCGACTCGCCATTGCCAACATCCACCGGCCAGGCGCGCTCACGGCGAGCATCGTCATTTCCTTTGGCTTGGGCCTTGCCGTCCTTGTCGCGGTGATTGCGATCGAGGGCAATTTGCAACGACAATTCCTGGCGGCGTTGCCGGAGAAGGCCCCATCGTTCTATTTCGTGGACATTCCTCCCGGCGCTGCCGAGACATTCGATGCCTTCATCCACAGCCGCGCGCCGCGGGCCGTGCTTGAGCGGGTGCCGATGCTGCGCGGTCGCATCGTGGCGGTTAACGGCGTGGGAGTTGAAAAGCTGAAGGCCTCTGCCGATGCCAGCTGGGTGCTGCAGGGCGACCGCGGCATCACCTACGGAAACGAGCTCCCGGCGGGCTCGCGCCTCGTCCAAGGGCACTGGTGGCAGCCCAACTACCAGGGCCCGCCATTGGTCTCATTAGAGAACCGCATCGCCGACGGACTTGGCCTCAAAGTCGGCGACAACATCACAGTCAATGTTCTCGGTCGCAATCTCACCGCAACGATCGCCAACCTGCGCGCGGTCGACTGGCAGAGTCTCGGCATCAACTTCGTCATGGTTTTCTCGCCCGCCAGCTTCCGGGATGCGCCTCACGGGCATATCGCCACTCTGGTCTATCCCAGTGGCAGCACAAACGACGAAGAGACCGCTCTGCTTAAAGCGCTGGCCGAGGCTTTCCCAGCGGTAGTCACCATACGTGTGCGCGAGGCGCTCGATGCTGTCGGCCAGATCGTTTCGAATCTGGCGCTGGGCGTCAGAGGGGCAAGTGCGCTCACTTTATTGGCGGCCGTACTGGTGCTGGGTGGCGCGCTCGCGGCGGGCCACCACCAACGGGTCCGTGACGCGGTGATCCTCAAGACGATCGGCGCAACGCGACTGCGGCTTCTGTCTGCCTACGCACTCGAATACCTGGTTCTAGGCGTGGGGACGGCCGTCTTCGGTGTAGCGGCCGGCTCGGCCGCCGCCGCCCTTATTATCGTCATGGCGATGAAGCTTTCGTTCATCTGGTTGCCCGGCCCGCTGATTGGCGCCGCCAGCGCCGCGGTTATCGTAATGGTCGCACTTGGTCTGATCGGCACGTTCACCGCTCTCGGCCAAAAACCAGCCCGCGTACTACGAAATCTGTAGCCCAACCGCCCATGCCACGCGCCTCCGCCGCCTTTCGCCCAAAGCGTCTCTTGCCCTTGAGTGACAACTTGCCGCGTCTGCGCGGCTGCTTCGGGTGCGTCATATTGCGATTGCGTCGTATTGCGATAATGTAATTTGTTCAGGCCCTTGGAAGGCCAGCGTCAACAAATCCCTGCTGTGGCATCTGGCGTCGGAACCAATCCCGCACTAGATTCCGCGCATCGGACGCCAGCCGCTGTGCCGGTAGGGCGCCTTATCATCCGGCCCTCGGGTCGGAATCAGAGAGAGGTATCTTCCATGTCGGATTTCGACCGGAACTACGCGGCTGCCAGACGCGGCGTCGGTGCGGACCGAGCAGTTGCGATCGACCAAGGCCTGCGGGCCTACATGATCCGCGTCTACAACTACATGGCGATGGGCGTCGCGCTCACCGGCATCGCCTCCTGGCTCACGTTCCAGGCGGCGGTTGTGGCCAACGCGAATGGCGCGATCGTGGGATTGACCTCATTCGGCCAGATGATTTTCAGCGGACCGGCGGTACTGGTTCTATTTTTTGGAACGCTGGGTCTGGTCTTTCTCATCAGCTGGCGCATCGACCGGCTGGAGCCGTCGACCGCATTCGCGCTGTTCATGGTTTATGCGGCGCTGCTCGGCGTAATGTTATCGTCGGTCTTCCTGGCCTACACTCTCGTCTCGATCACGCGCGTGTTCTTCATCTCGGCGGCGGCCTTCGGCGCGCTGAGCCTTTACGGCTACACGACTCAGCGTGATCTCTCGCCGATCGGCTCCTTCCTGCTCATGGGATTGATAGGGCTGATCATCGCCATGCTGGTCAACCTCTTCCTCAAGAGCAGCGGCCTCGACTTCGTCATCTCCGCGATTGGGGTGCTGATCTTCGCCGGCTTGACCGCCTGGGATACCCAGCGCATCAAGAAGATGTACGATCCGATGGAGGATGGCACGATCGTCGGCCGCAAGGCGGTGATGGGCGCGCTTTCGCTCTATCTCGATTTCATCAACCTGTTCTTGTTCCTATTGCGCTTCCTCGGCGACCGTCGCTGAGCGACCGCAACGGCCGACCCGAAAAATGGCGCCCCGGCGATGAGCCGGGGCGCCATTGCATTTACAGGAACCCAGCCGGACAGCGCGTGAGCAACGAGATATTATCGGAGCGTCTATCGCCTCTGATTCATGGCCGCCTTTCCCATCCGCTCCGCCCAAGCGCGCGATCTTGCAGCGATTACCCAGATCTACGAGCATGCCGTGCGGCACGGCACTGCATCCTTCGAGATCGAGCCACCCAGCGAGCGCGAAATGGCGAAACGCTACGAGGCCCTGCGGGTCGGCGGCTATCCTTATCTGGTGGCAGAGTTTGATCGCGAGATCGTCGGCTTCGCCTATGCGGGCCCCTATCGGGCGCGCCCGGCTTATCGCTGGAGCGTAGAGGATTCGATCTATATCGCGCCAGCAATGCAGCGCCGGGGGATCGGCCGCGCGTTGCTGGAACGGCTGATCGCCGAAGCGGAAGCCGGCGGATCCCGACAAATGATCGCGGTGATCGGGGATTCCGCCAACACCGGCTCGATCGAACTGCATCGCGCCGCCGGCTTTCGCATGGTCGGCACCTTCGACAATGTGGGCTTCAAACTCGGCCGCTGGCTCGACAGCGTCCTGATGCAGCGAGCGCTCGGGCCCGGCGCGACGGCGATGCCGTGATTGCGGCCGGCGTCAGCCAGGCACGACACTGAGCGATTGATCGATCGCCCGCAGCACCGGATCGAGCTCATGGCCTCGGCGTACAATCAAGCCGGTCGCCGAGATCACGCAATAGGCGCCCTGCCGACGCGCGAGCTTCGGGCTTTTCTCAATGCGGTAGACCGGAACCTCGGCGGCGCGGCGGAACACGGAAAACACCGCGCGGTCCTTCAGAAAATCAATGGCGTAGTCACGCCATTCGCCGGCGGCGACCTTGCGACCATAGAGACCAAAAATGCGGTTGAGCTCGCGCCGGTCAAAAGTCACACGGCTCACGGGGACGAGGGGCACAGCAGCGGGAGCCTCGCCCCCATGCGACGCGCTCGGCTCAGTATCGCCGCGGTTCATTCGGCGCCTCCTTTTGGCAGATCAATGCCGCAATGATTGCGCCGGATGCAAGCATCGGCAAGTGGGAATGAATCGCGCCGCAAGGTGGCGCGTGACTGCGTCATAGTGAACTGCGATCCTCACCAATTCGTCAATGAAATCATGGTGCTGCCCAATTCCGATCCCGGCAGCGCCAAGCCGAAATACGAAGTAGGAGATCGTCGCCTCAGGGTTCGTCTTTCCTTTGAGCGCCGAATTTTCCAGCCACCAGCCGCCGGCGTTCGAGGTGGACTGGGACCACTAGCTCAGTCGCGATGCAAGCGAACGAGTCGATCGGAGCGGGGCACAGCCGCACCCATTCTGAGTGGGATGCGCGGTGAACGCGCGTGATCTAACGATTTCCGTTCACTGGATCGCCGCCAGCGCGGCCCCGAGGATCGCCTTCGGCTTCTCGGTCGTGCCGCTTTGAACTAGGACCGCCGCTTCGTCGATGTTTCCGCCCTTGAGCGTCTGTACCGGAATACTCCACGAATTGGCCTTGCCCGTCCAATCGCCAAGCTTCATCCAGCGCCGTACGACATTGTGGTAGGTGATCGTGCGGCCTTTGTTCTCGCCGCGCCCAATTGCGATCGTGGCGGCTCTGACAAGCCCAAACAGCCAGACTTCGGCGCTCGTGCGAGCATCCGTAACGTCCGGCACCGTGACATTGAGCCGCGCATCGGAGAGCGTCAGTGTTGGGAGCAATGACATCGCGCCGTTCTTCCGGCTGCTCGCGATGGCAGCCTCGATCGCAGCCTTGTCGCTGCCGACCGCGTGCATGATTCCACTCACCACCACCTGCGGGGTGTACACTTGGCCGTCGCCGCGCGCGTGTGCGTAGGCCTTTTGCCGGGCGGTGTTGTGCGGGTCGGCGAGCGTATCCTTCCAGCCGAGATAATCCCAGTAATCGACCGGCACGCTGATGGGAACGAGGGAGGGATCGGCGGCGAGCTCCCCGAGCAGTCGGTCGGCTGGTGGGCAGGAGGAGCAGCCTTGACTCGTAAACAACTCAATCACGGCGCGCGGCTGAGCGTGAGCAGCGGAAAGCGGCGGCACTGAAGAACAAATGACGATCGCCGCGTAGGCGAGGCAACAACGAATCATCGCGATCCTTCCCCGCCGCCCCAGGCGAGGTTCCGTTTTGCCCCTCCGCGGTAGTGTCATACGCAGGCGCGCGATCACCCGCCACTCAATTCGAGGTGAGCCGGCAGCAATCTAGGCCGCCACTAGGTGCCGAAGCACATAGTGCAATATGCCGCCGTGCTTGAAATAGTCGAGTTCGTCCAGCGTATCTATCCGGCAAACCAGCGGCACGCGTTTGAGCCCGCCATCGGCGGCGACGATCTCGGCAATCATACGTTGGCGCGGCTTGATCTCGCCATGCAGCCCGCGAATTGTGACCTGCTCGTTCCCCCTTAGACCGAGCGTCTGCCATGATGTGCCTTCTTCGAAGCAGAGCGGAAGCACGCCCATGCCGATCAGGTTGGATCGATGGATGCGTTCGAAGGATTGAGTAATGACCGCGCGCACGCCAAGCAAACTGGGTCCCTTGGCAGCCCAGTCGCGTGAAGACCCACTGCCGTATTCTTTCCCGGCGAAAACGACGAGCGGGACCTTATCGCTCTTGTAGCGCATGGCAGCGTCGTAGATCGACATGCGCTGGCGTGAAGGATAATGGACCGTCACTCCGCCTTCCACTCCCGGCACCATCTGGTTTTTGAGGCGAATATTGGCAAAGGTGCCGCGCATCATCACCTCATGATTGCCGCGGCGGGTGCCGTATTGGTTGAAATCAGCCGGCTTAACCTTGTGCTCGATAAGGTACTTGCCCGCCGGCGAATCGATCTTAATCGAGCCGGCCGGCGAGATGTGATCGGTGGTGATGGAATCGAGCAGCAGGCATAACACGCGCGCATCGACGATATCGGTAAGCGGCGCCGGTTGCCGACCCATGCCGACGAAATAGGGCGGGTTCTGTACGTAGGTCGACCGTTTATCCCAGCTGTAAGTCAGGCCCCCTTTCACATTTATGCCGCGCCAGTTGGAGTCGCCCTTGAAAACATCGGCGTATTTCTTCGCGAACATCTGCTTGCTCAGCGTCTTTCGTATGACGCCGTTGATCTCGCGGCTTGAGGGCCAGATATCCTTAAGGAAGACCTTCTTGCCCTTCTTGTCGACGCCGAGCGGCTGCTTCACGAGGTCGGAGTACATGGAGCCCGCCAGCGCATAAGCGACGACAAGCGGCGGCGAGGCGAGATAGTTCGCTCGGACATCCGGATTCACACGGCCTTCGAAGTTGCGATTGCCGGAGAGCACGGCAGCGGCGACGAGGTCCTTCTCGTTGATCGTCTTGGAAATCTCAGGCGCGAGCGGGCCGGAATTGCCGATGCAGGTTGTGCAACCGAAACCGACGAGATTGTAGCCGAGCTTATCGAGGTCCTTCTGCAGCCCTGATTTGTCGAGATAGTCGGCGACGACTTGCGAGCCTGGCGCCAGCGAAGTCTTCACCCACGGTTTGACGGCCAATCCTTTGGCCACGGCTTTTCGCGCCAGCAGCCCGGCTCCGACCATCACGTTCGGGTTCGAAGTATTGGTACAGGAGGTGATCGCGGCAATAACCACGTCGCCGTGACCGAGGTCGTGCTGGCGGCCTTGGACTGGCACGCGCTTCGGCGGCCCGGCCTTGGAAAAGTTCTTGTCGCGGGTGGTGGCGAGGGAGGGATGCAGATCGAAAATATCTTTGCCTCCGTCGCCGCCTTTGTTGAACTCTTTGTCCATCGCCAGCGCGAACCCAGTCTTGACGTCCTTGAGCGCGACACGGTCCTGCGGGCGCTTCGGTCCGGCCAGCGAAGGTTCGACTTGCGACAATTCCAGCTTGAGCACGTCGGTGAAGATCGGATCCGGCGTGGATTTGGTGCGGTACATGCCCTGCGCCTTGGTGTAGGCAGCCACTAAGGCGATGTGCGCTGGCGGCCGGCCGGTATCAACGAGATATCTCAGCGTATCATCATCGACCGGAAAGAAGCCGCAGGTGGCACCGTATTCGGGCGACATGTTGCCGATGGTGGCACGATCAGCGATCGAAAGGTTGGCAAGCCCCGGGCCGAAAAATTCTACAAACTTGCCGACAACGCCCCGCTTGCGCAGCATCTGCGTGACGGTAAGCACGAGGTCGGTGGCAGTCACGCCCTCCTTGAGCTTGCCCGTGAGCTTCACGCCGATGACTTCCGGCAACAGCATGGAATAGGGTTGGCCAAGCATGGCAGCCTCGGCCTCGATGCCGCCCACGCCCCAGCCGAGCACGGCAAGACCATTGACCATCGTAGTGTGGGAATCGGTGCCGACCAGCGTATCCGGATACGCGACATCCATCACCATCGACTTGCCGTCGAGTTTGACCTTGTCCTTCTTGCTCCATACCGTCTGCGACAAATATTCGAGATTGACTTGGTGGCAAATGCCGGTGCCCGGCGGCACAACGCGAAAATTGTCAAACGATTTCTGCGACCATTTCAGGAATTCATAGCGCTCCCGGTTCTGCCGGTATTCCTCTTCGACGTTCTTCTTGACCGCGTTGCTGGTGCCGAAGACCGTTACCGACACGGAGTGATCGCAAACAAGATCGACGGGAACGAGCGGATTGATTTTTTGCGGATCGCCGCCGAGCATCTTCATGGCATCGCGCATGGCGGCGAGATCGACGACCGCCGGGACGCCAGTGAAGTCCTGCATCAACACACGCGCGGGTCGAAAGGCGATCTCGCGTTCTGACGTCTTGGTTTTGAGCCATTGGGCGACCGCCTGGATATCTTCCTTGGTGATCGAACGGCCATCCTCGTTGCGCAGCAGATTCTCCAGCAGCACCTTCATTGAGAACGGCAGCCGCGAGATGCTCTTGAGGCCATTCTTCTCAGCGGCCGCTAGGCTGTAATAGGCGTATGTCTTGCTGCCTACCTTGAGGGGTTTGCAGGAGCGAAAGCTGTCGATTGACGTCATCGTGGTCGGGTCCCATCCCACCGGGAGAGAAGCGGCTCGACGGTAACAAACTACCGAAAGCGCCTCCCGTCACCGGTCGCGAGTCCAGCGCGGGTTGATAGGGGCGCGGGACGATGGGCTTATAGGGTCTTTTTTTGCGCCATTCCAGAAAATCGACGCTCGCCAACGACATGCGCATGGAATCAGGGTTTTTTCCAGTTGCCGCGCCAGCAAGCGACGATCGCCCGGGGTCCGCTCCATGATGCGGCTGATGGGGTCCGATCTCACCTGCGTTCGAGGCGGCCGGCAGGTCTTCAGCGGGGTGGGTTTCACTGTTGGTGCGGGCGAAGCATTGCTGGTGATGGGGCCTAACGGCGCCGGCAAATCGTCCCTGCTGCGCCTGGTGGCGGGTTTACTGCGGCCACAGCAGGGTCGGCTCAAGCTGGAGGGCGGCGATCTGGAGCTAACCATTGCCGAGCAGGCCCATTATCTCGGCCACCAAGATGCGCTGAAGCCGTCCCTATCGGCGCGGGAGAATCTCGGCTTTTGGACGGCTCTTCTCGGCGGAGAGGCGGCGAAGAGCGGCCACGCCCTGGCCGCCGTCGGCCTTGACGACCTCGCGCACTTGCCCGCGATCTATCTTTCCGCTGGACAACGGCGTCGCCTCGCGATTGCGCGTCTGATCGCGGTCGAGCGGCCGATCTGGCTGCTCGATGAGCCGACTTCTGTGCTCGATGTGGCCGCGCAAGCGATGCTGGCCGATCTCATCCGCGCCCATGTCGCCGGCCGCGGACTCGTTCTCGTGGCCAGTCACGGTCCGATCGGATTGAACGGGGCCAAGCAACTGCGCCTGGGCCAGCAGGCGGACCAAGGGACGCAGCCGTCATGACCGCGCTCTCCGCGCTTCTCGCGCGCGACCTACGGCTCGCCGTGCGCGTCGGAGGCGGCGCCTTGATCGGTATTCTCTTCTTCACCCTGCTGGTGACGGTGATGCCCTTCGCCGTTGGTCCCGACCTTCCGCAGCTCGCGCGCCTTGGGCCCGCCATCCTCTGGCTCGGGGCATTGCTCGCCAGCCTGCTCGCCCTCGACCGGCTTCTCGCAATGGATCACGAGGATGGCACACTCGATTTGATCTTGACGGCGCGTGTGCCGCTCGAGCTCGCGGTTGCGGCCAAGGCCCTGGCACACTGGCTCACGACGGGCCTGCCGCTCGTCATCGCCGCGCCACTGCTCGGCCTTCTGCTCAACCTCGAGCCGAAGGCAACCGCGGCAATTGCCGTCACCTTGCTCGCAGGCACGCCGGCGCTGACTTTCATCGGCCTTATCGGGGCGGCTCTCACCGTCGCTTTGCGGCGCGGCGGCCTCCTGCTTGCGATCCTGGTTCTGCCATTGACGGTTCCCGTATTGATCTTTGGCGTCGCAGCGGCGAACGCGGCGATCGCGGGGTCGGTTCCGTTCGGCACCCCGTTTACTATTCTATGTGCGCTAACGCTGATCAGCATCGTGATCGGCCCCCTCGCCGCCGCTATTGCGCTACGGCAAGGGCTGGAATGAGCGCGAGGTTGCGCGGCATGGCAGACGGCAGAGCGAACCTTCGCCACATTGCGGCCGGCGCAGCCCCAACTAAGTACGAGCACAGAGAGATGCGATGAGTCTGATCCAGCTTGCCAATCCGTCCCGCTTCTTGGCTGTTAGCGGTCGCGCGTTGCCGTGGCTTTCCGCTGCAACGGTGCTGGTGTTCGCGATCGGCATCATTCAGATCTACTTCGCACCCGACGACTACCAGCAGGGCGCGACCGTCAAGATCATGTTCATCCACGTGCCGGCCGCGTGGCTCGGTATTTTCGGCTGGTTGTTGATGAGCGCTGCGGCGCTGGGCACATTGGTCTGGCGTCATCCGCTTGCCGACATGGCGGGAAAGGCTGCGGCGCCGATCGGATCGGCCTTTACGCTGATGTGCCTCGTCACCGGCTCGCTGTGGGGGCGGCCGATGTGGGGTACCTACTGGGTCTGGGACGCGCGGTTGACCTCGGTGCTGGTCTTGTTCCTGATGTATCTGGGCGTGATCGCGCTATGGCGCACCATCGAGGATCCGACCCAGGCTGCGCGGGCGGCGGCGGTACTGACACTCGTTGGCGCAATCAACGTTCCCATTATCAAATTCTCGGTCGATTGGTGGAATACGCTGCACCAGCCGGCCTCCGTGCTGCGCCTCGGCGGATCGACGATTCATCCTGCGATTCTCGTGCCGCTCATCGTCATGGCGATCGCTTTCACGCTCTTATTCCTCACCCTGCACCTTGCTGCCATGCGCAACGAGATCATGCGGCGGCGCGTTCGCAGCATGATGATGCTGCAGGCGGCCGCCCCAGCGGAATCGTAATGATGCAGCTCGGTCCGCATGCCGCGTTCATCGTGACCGCCTATGCCGCCGCGATCGCGATCGTCGCTGCATTGGTCGCATGGATCGTGCTCGACCAGCGGCACTTGGCGCGCTTGCTGGAAGAGTTCGAAGCGCGGGGCGTCGCCCGGCGCTCGGGACGCGCAGATGGGGAGAAGTGGTGAATTGATGGAAGAGAGTTTGATGGAGAAGCACGCCTGGCGACGTCGGATGCTGGTGCTCGTCCCGCTCGTCGCATTCCTCGTCCTCGCTGCACTGTTCGTATTGCGGCTCGGCGCCGGCGACCCTTCGCGCATCCCCTCCGCCTTGATCGGCCATCCTGCCCCGCGCACCGATCTGCCGCCGCTTCCCGGCCTCGAGCGCGACGGCAAGCCGGTGCCTGGTCTCGACAGCGCGGAGTTTCCCGGCCAAGTAACGGTGCTCAACATTTGGGCCTCATGGTGCGTCCCGTGTCGCGATGAGGCCGCGTTGCTCATGATGCTCGCAGCGGATCGGCGCGTGCGCGTGGTCGGAATCAATTACAAGGACCAACCCGAAAACGCACGGCGCTTCCTCGGCCGGTACGGCAATCCGTTTGCCGCCAATGGGATCGATGCCAACGGCCGCGCTGCCATCGAATGGGGCGTGTACGGGGTACCCGAGACCTTCGTCATCGGTCGCGACGTTCGTATCGCCTACAAGCTGATCGGGCCGGTTACGCCCGATAATCTGCAAGCGGACTTGAAGCCCGCGATCGACAGGGCACTCGCCAATCCGTGACTAGCGCTCTTTCGCATTCTCCGGCGCGGCGTATCTCGTCAATAGCGGATATTGAAATGCGGCGAATACAAACGTCAGCGGCACGACGCCAAAGACCTTGAAGCTGACCCAGACATCGGTTGATTGCGAGCGCCAGACGATCTCATTGAGAATGGCAAGCGCGAAAAAGAACACCGCCCAGCGCAGGGTCAGCTTGTGCCAGCCTTCTTCGGTGAGATGGAAGACGGAATCGAAGACCATTCCGAGGAGCGGCTTGCCGGCGGCGAGGCCGCCGAGCAGCACGGCGCCAAACAAGAGGTAGATAATGGTGGGCTTGAGTTTGATGAAATGCTCATCGTGCAAGAGGAGCGTGAGCGTGCCGAACACCAGCACGATAATCGCAGTGACAAGAGGCATGATGGGTAGGCGCCGGGTCAGCGCGTACGACGCCACGAGCGCGGCCACCACGGCCACCATGAAGACTGCGGTCGCGACGAAGATACCGATGGGCTCATCCAACACGATGTCCGCGGGCAGCATGGGTGAGACGAGAGGTAAGAATAGCGCCGGACGCGAATTGGCGAGGAAGAACAGCAGCAACGGCCCGAGGTCGAGCACCAGCTTGAGGAGGGGATTGAGCTGCGGCTTGCTTGCTTCCACGGCGCTGATGTAGCGCGGCTGCAGCACGAATGCCATCGCGCTCCGAGCAGTCGTCGAGGGATGACTCTAATCGATTCCCGCAATCGCGCGAGCGAAGTCCCCGGCTGAGAACGGCGCGAGGTCATCGATACCCTCCCCCACGCCGATGAAGTGAACCGGGAGGCCAAACTTGGCGGCAATTGCGACCAAGATGCCGCCGCGCGCCGTACCGTCGAGCTTGGTCATGATGAGTCCGGTGACGCCGGCAATGTCGCGAAAAACTTCGACCTGAGACAGCGCGTTCTGCCCGATCGTAGCATCGAGCACCAACAGGACGGCGTGCGGCGCGCTGGGGTCGACCTTTTTCATCACTCGCACGATCTTCTGAAGCTCGTCCAGCAGCACCGCCTTGTTCTGCAGGCGGCCCGCCGTATCGACGAGCAGCACGTCAACCTCCTCGCCACGCGCTTGGGTCAGCGCGTCGAAAGCGACCCCGGCGGCATCGGCGCCGGGCGCGCGCGCGATGACCGAAGCGCCGGTGCGTCCACCCCAGATGTTGAGTTGGTCGATGGCGGCGGCGCGAAAGGTATCGCCTGCGGCTAGCATGACCGACCGGCCCTCGGCGCACAGCTTGGCTGCGATCTTGCCGATGGTGGTGGTCTTGCCCGAGCCGTTGACACCGATGACCAGCGCGACGAACGGCCTCGCTTCCTTGATCGCGAGCGACTTGGCGACCGGCGTAAGAACCTTCTCCACTTCAGCGGCGACGACGGCCTTCACTTCATCGGCGCTGATCGACTTGTCGTAGCGACCTTCGCCTATCGCCGCGGCGATTCTCGACGCCGTCTCGACGCCGAGATCGGCGCGAATGAGCGCATCCTCGATTTCGTCGAGCATCGCCTGGTCGAGCCTACGCTTGACCACGAGATCGCTGACAGCGCCGCCAATTGAGGAGGACGTGCGCTTGAGACCTCCACTGAGCCGCTGCCACCAGCTTTGCTTCTCGCTCGTTTGATCGTTCATATTGTTTTGGTTCGCTCGGGATCACGGTCGTGATAGCGGTTTCGCCCAACGTTGGTAAGTGACCATGACCCCGGAAGAGATAGTGGCTCGGCTCATCTATCGCGATGGCCTCATGCTGGTGATCGACAAGCCCGCGGGTTTGCCGGTGCACAAGGGACCCAAAGGCGGCGAGAGCCTGGAAGACTATTTCGACGCGTTGCGTTTCGGGCTTCCGCGCCCGCCGGCACTCGCGCACCGACTCGATCGTGATACCTCGGGTTGCCTTGTGCTCGGCCGCCACCGCAAGGCGCTCGCAGCACTCGGCCGGCTGTTCAAGAGCGGGCAAGTCGAAAAAAGCTATTGGGCGGTGGTCGCGGGCGGGCCGACACAGGACGAGGGTCGCATCGAGCTTCCGCTCGGCCGCAAGGACGCAACGCGCGGCTGGTGGATGAAGCACGATCCCGCTGGTCAGCCAGCGGTCACCACATGGAAGGTGATGGGACGCAGGCCCGGCTATCCTGCGTCCGGCGAGGCCCAAACCGTTGGCATCAGCTGGCTTGTGCTTGAGCCTCTTACCGGCCGCACGCATCAGCTGCGGGTGCATTGCGCCGCCATGGGATGGCCGATCATTGGTGACGGCGTCTACGGAAGCGGCCCGCGGAACGCGGCCCCCCGCCTGCACCTGCACGCACGCGAAATCGTGGTGCCGCTCTACAAAAACCGTGCGCCGATTCGCGTCACCGCGCCCGTGCCGCCGCACATGCAGGATCTGTTGCAGGCATGCGGATGGTCGGCCGATACACTTGCTGACTGACCAGGCCGAAACGAATGCCTCAATAGAGCGTCGCCTTCAAACGTTCAGGCGCAGCGTGGTCGTGAGCCTCGCCGCCGAGCCGGCCACCAGTCAACTCGGCTAGAATCGTGCCATTGCTGGGCAGGCTCTTGCGATCGATGTGGCGCGAGGGATCCCACAGCTTCGAGCGCACGATTGCCTTCGAGCACTGATAGAACACGCGCTCGACGGCCACGACGAGCACGACACGCGGGCTCTTGCCGTCGACGCTGAAGCTTTGCGCAAGCACCGGATCGGTAGAGATGGCGGCGCGGCCATTGACGCGAATGGTCTCGCCACAGCCTGGAATGAGGAACAGGAGCGCCACGCGCGGGTCGGAAAGGAGATTGCGCAAGCTGTCGATGCGGTTGTTGCCGCGCCGGTCGGGAACAAGCAGGGTTTTCTCGTCATGGACACGCACAAAGCCCGGAGCGTCACCGCGCGGGGAGCAATCGAGGCCGTCAGGTCCTGCGGTGGCCAGCGCGAAGAACGGTGCCGCCTCGATGAACGCCCGGTAATGGCTGGTGACGCGGTCAGCCTCTTTGGCGATCGATGGCCCGAAAGGTTCTCCATAGATGCGCTCGAGCGCCTCAACACTGGTAACGATGTGATCGCGAAATTCCGACATCTGAGGCTCCAAAGGACCGACGAACTATAGCTGGTGACCGACCAATAGTCTCGTGTGCATCTATGCCGCGAGCAGTTGGGCGCCGTCCTGGCCTATGACAGTGACATCGAGGATGGTCCCCGGCTCTATCGCTGACGCAAGGCGTGCACGGGTGAAATGCTCGGTGCGGCCGAATTCACCGAATTCGACTAAGACCTGCCGCCTTGCGCCAACCTGTGCCTCGAGGTGATGGCGCAGCGCCGCCTCGCCTTTTTCGCGCAGTTGGCGAGCACGCTCCTTAATCACATCCCGCTTGATTTGCGGCATCCGCGCAGCGGGAGTACCGGGACGAGGGGAGAACGGAAAGACGTGCAAATGCGTGAGCCCGCACGCATCGACCACATCGAGCGAGCGGGCAAACATATCCTCTGTCTCGGTCGGGAAGCCAGCGATGATATCGGCGCCGAAGACGACGTCTGGCCGCACCCGGCGCACCTCTTCGCAAAACGCAATGGCGTCCGCGCGCAGATGGCGCCGCTTCATACGCTTTAGGATGAGATCATCGCCCGCCTGTAGCGAGAGATGCAGATGCGGCATCAGCCGCGCCTCATTGGCGAACGCATCGAGGAGGTCGCGGTCGGCTTCGACTGCATCGATCGACGAGAGCCGCAACCGAGCCAGTTCCGGCACGTGTTTCAAAATCTGTTTCACCAGCGTCCCGAGCTTGGGCGAACCCGGGAGATTGGCGCCATAGCTCGTGAGATCGACGCCGGTGAGAACGACTTCGCGATATCCACGCGCGCAGAGCCTGCGCACTTGCGCGACCACCTGGCCCATGGGTACCGAGCGCGAATTGCCGCGGCCGTACGGAATAATACAAAAGGTACAGCGATGATCACAACCGTTCTGCACCTGCACGAAGGCGCGGGCGCGCCCTTCGAGACCATCGACGAGGTGCGCAGCCGTCTCCGTCACCGCCATAATGTCGTTGACCACGACCTTTTCTTCGGCGGCGACACCAGCGGATGATCCCGCCAAGAGATCGCGATAGTTGCGCCAAGTCCGCGCGCTGACCTTCTCCTCGTTGCCCACTACCAATGCGACGTCCGCCATCTTGGCGAAGGTGTCAGGTTCAGTTTGCGCCGCGCAGCCGGTGGCCACGATGCTTGCCGCGGGACGTTCGCGCTTGATCCTGCGGATCGCCTGGCGTGACTGCCGTACCGCCTCGGCCGTCACCGCACATGTGTTGACGATGACGGCGTCGACGAGGCCCGCTGCCTGCGCCTGACGACGGATCACCTCTCCCTCGTAAGCATTAAGGCGACAGCCGAAGCTCACAACATCGACGCTCATGGCTTCACGCTCGCGACGAATAGGGCCGGATCGAATTTGCCCTCGTGTTCGTAGGCAACCGGCCCGGTCATCAGCACATGGTCGTCGCTCGCGCGCCATTCGATACGCAGCTCGCCGCCCGGCAGCGTCACCGTGACGGTGCGCTCAACGAGACCGAGGCGCGCCGCTGCCACCGCAGAGGCGCACGCAGCCGAGCCGCACGCCTTTGTGAGCCCGGCACCACGCTCCCATGTACGTACGATGACATGTTCGCGGGAAGTCACTTGTGCGAGCGAAATGTTGGCCCGCTCCGGAAAGATCGGATGGTTCTCCAATAGCGGTCCGATCTTGCCGAGGTCATAGGTGGCTACGTCATCGACCCAGAAGACCGCGTGGGGATTACCCATGCTGACGACGGAAGGTGAATGCAGGATCGGTTGGCTGAGCGGACCGATCCGCAGCTCGATGGCGCGGGTGTCCTCGACGTGCTTAGCCAGCGGGATCTCGTTCCATGCAAAGCGCGGCTTGCCCATATCCACGGTCGAGATCAGCGGCCGGTCGCCCTTCCAGCAGGTCAGCAACCCGGCTCCCGTTTCTAGTGTCAAAGCGCTCTTGCCGGTTTCCTTGAACAGTAACTCGGCGACGCAACGCATGCCGTTGCCGCAGGCGCCGCTTTCGGAGCCGTCGTTGTTGTAGATGCGAACATACGCATCTGTTCCGGGTGTGCGCGGCGCATGGAGCGCCATCAGTTGATCATATGCCGTATCCACGGACAGTGCGGCAGCGCGCGCCTCGGATGCGCCGATGATCGCGGTCTCTGCTCGCATGTCGACCACGACGATCTCATTGCCGAGGCCGTTCATTTTTACGAAAGGGTGGTCGTCGAGGACGCTCATCTCAAGCTCGTGCCTTCCGCACTTATATGGAAACCGCATGTCTGCGCGCAAATTGGATCGATTTGTCCAGGGGCCGCGGAGGACGACCCATCCGCTATCAAGCGCCCCAAGGGCCCGTTTCCTTGACAGTTTCGAGGCCGCCCGCCATAAGCACGCCGCGTCGCCCGGCCGCCTTGCGGTTCTAAGCGCAGCTCTCCGCCAAGGGGAAGCGGCGCGAATCGTGCGGGTTGCGCATCCCCTAAGCGCGGGTAACACCGCAAAGTCGCCGGTGGCAGGAAGCGGGTCGATCGACTCGAGCGCCGTACCGAACCGAGGGCAAAGCCATGTTCGCAGTCATAAGAACCGGCGGCAAACAGTACCGCGTGGCTGCCGAGGAAGTGATCAGGGTCGACAAAGTCGAGGGCAGCCCCGGCGAGATCGTGCAGTTCGGTGAGGTATTGGTGGTCGGCGGCGACAACATCACGCTTGGTCAACCGACCATTGCCGGCGCCTCGGTCGCCGCCGAAGTCTTGGAGCAAGGACGCGGGCCGAAGATCATCGCCTTCAAGAAGCGGCGGCGGAAGAATTCACGCAGGAGGCGCGGCCACCGGCAGGAGTTCACGCTTCTGCGCGTAACCGAAATCCTCACCGACGGGGCAAAGCCGACCAAAGCACCTAGGCGCGAGGCGAAGCCGGTCGCTGCAGCGCCCGCAGCAGCCACCGTCGAGGGAGCGCAGCCGACAGAGACCAAGGCGCCGACGCGAAAGGCAGCGGCGAAAGCGCCCAAGGATAAGACGGCGAAGAAGCCCGCCAAACCAGCATCAAAGACGCCCGCCAAGGCAAAACCGGGCGGCAAAGGCAGGCCCAAGGGGTGATTTCGCCACAAAGCTGCACTAGATTAAGAGCGAGCACTAAGGACCTGAAGTCATGGCACACAAGAAAGCAGGCGGATCATCCCGTAACGGCCGCGACTCTCATAGTCAGCGCCTGGGGCTAAAGATTTTCGGCGGTGAGCAGGTGCTCGCCGGCAACATCATTGCGCGCCAACGCGGGACCAAATGGCACCCCGGTGCCAATGTCGGACTTGCCAAGGATCATAGCCTGTTCGCGCTGATCAACGGTCGCGTCGAATTCCGTACCAAAGCGAAAGGCAGAGTCTTCGTATCGGTTCTACCGATGGCGCAGGCGACGACCGAATAGGCGGCAGATTTCATCGGGGTCTGCCGGATGTCATAAAACCGGCGGCCCACGGGTACCAAGAGGGGAGCCGGCATCCGGCTCCTTTCTTGGTCTCTAAGGAACCCGTGTGATGCCATTGCCCAACCAAATTGCGCCGCATGCCGTCCGGGAGATTTCGGCTCATCCAAACAGAGCGCTTAGTGTTGCGTAGCCCCCGCACGGAGGATGCGAAAACGATCGCCGTCCTCGTCAATGATCGCCGGATTGCGGAAAATACCCTGCGCATTCCCCATCCCTATGGGATCGCGGATGCGCAACGCTTCATCACCGGCGCGAACGCAGGCGCCGGCGAGACCGTATTTCTCTTCGTCAGACGCGATGCCACCGTGCTCGGTGCCTGCGGGCTTGCCAAGTGCGCGGCAGAGTCGGCCGAGCTCGGTTATTGGCTCGCCTTTGCATTCTGGGGCAATGGCTATGCCACCGAAGCGGCGCGTGCCGTCATTGGTTACGCCTTCGACGATCTCGGCTACGAGACGCTGCACGCCGGGGCGCGCGGGAGCAACCCGTCCTCGCGACGAGTGCTGGAGAAATGCGGGTTCGAATGGACGGGAGTCGAGCTCCATCGCATCCGTTCGCTCGCCTCGTCCGCGCCGTTCGATCGATTTCGCCTCGGCCGCAGGCAGTGGGCAACAGCCGGACGGCAGCGGGAGGAGCATGTCGCGATTGGAACTTAATGACACATCATTTGAACGGCGGCTGACGAGCGGCCATTGACAGCAACCCTGACCATGATCAGGATTATTGAGTGCATAGGTCACTGTCGGGGTGACGATAACCGAGGAGGTGCAATGCCCCCGGGTTATTTTAGCCGCGATGATCGCCGCGGCAGCGTTCGGGCCGAGGCGTAGCGGCGGACTTGGCGAACGGTAGCGTCGGGAGCGACCTATTGGGCCGCATCAGTGAGGCATGGCCCGCCCTGGTCCCTCCCGACGGATACTTCTCCATCACCTAATCCGAATGGTTGGCTGATTTCCGCTCGCGCGAGCCGCACCGCGGCGTGGGCTCTCGTATTTTGCGCCCGCGATCGCATATCGTGCGGCATGAAGTTCCTCGATGAAGCCAAGGTGTATGTCCGCTCGGGCGACGGCGGGAACGGCTGCGTGTCGTTCCGACGGGAGAAATTTATCGAGTTCGGCGGACCGAACGGAGGAGATGGCGGCAAAGGAGGTGACGTGATCGTAGCGGCCGTCGACGGCCTCAACACACTTATAGATTACCGCTACCAGCAGCACTTCAAAGCCAAGAACGGTCGCGCTGGCATGGGCAAGGATCGACACGGCGCCAGCGGCGCGGACATCGTGCTGAAGGTGCCGGCCGGAACGCAGGTCTACGCGGAAGACGGCGAGACGTTGCTGGCCGACCTCAGCGCCGTGGGTCAGCGGGCGGTGATCGCGCGCGGCGGTAACGGCGGTTTCGGCAACGCCCATTTTAAGAGCTCGACCAACCGTGCGCCGCGCCATGCCAATCCCGGCCAACCTGGTGAGGAGCTCACAATTCGGCTGCGCCTGAAGCTGATTGCCGACGCCGGCATTGTCGGCCTGCCCAACGCTGGAAAATCGACGTTCCTCGCGGCAGTTAGCGCAGCCAAGCCGAAGATTGCTGATTATCCCTTCACGACCTTGCACCCCCAACTCGGTGTGGTCGAGATCAACGGCCGCGAATTCGTGCTCGCAGACATTCCCGGGCTGATCGAGGGCGCGCATGAGGGTAGCGGACTCGGTGACCGCTTCCTCGCTCACGTCGAGCGCTGCCGCGCGCTCCTGCACCTTGTCGACGGCACGACCGAGGACGCGGGACGAGCGTACAAGACGGTGCGCGCGGAACTCGAAGCCTACGGCCAGGGAGTCGGGGACAAGCCGGAGGTCGTGGCGCTGAACAAGGCCGATGCGTTGACGCCAGAGCAGCTCAAGCAGCAGAGCGCGCGGCTCAAACGCGCCGCCGGGACAGCGCCGCTTGTCGTTTCAGCCGTGACCGGCGCCGGCGTGTCGAATGTCTTGCGCGCCTTGCTGAGCCTCATCGAACAGGATGAAAAGCGACCGATGGTCGCCGCAAAAGCGTGGCATCCGCGGTGAACCGAATCAGCCAATTGCGCCCACATCTACCGTCGGCAGCCCCAGTCAGCTCCGCTCGATCTTGAGCATCTCCATCAACCTGCGTGCATCGGCCGGGGCGGCGCTCTTCTGGTCATTGTCGAAATAGACGAAGACGGTTCGCCGCTGCCGGCGCCATCCAACAATGTCGCGCGCCCAGGCTCGCAGCGTCCGATCCGAATAATGACCTTTGTAGCGTCCGCCGGGCCCGTGTCCGCGTACGTAGACGTGACGCGCAGTTACTTGCCAAGGTGAGGGTGCATCGTGATGGTCCGATAGACATAGCGACACGTCATGCTGATGCAGGAGATTGAAGATCTCATCGTCATACCAGCTCTTATGCCGAAATTCGAACGCGAACCGGTAGCCGCGCGGAAGCATATTGAGGAATGACGCCAGCCGATCGCGATTCTTCGAAAATTGTGGCGGAAGCTGAAACAGGACCACGCCGATCTTCGGCGACAGCGCCTTGAGTCGTGTCTCCATCAACTCGATCGAGTTCGCGCATGCCTCGCCCAGCCGCCTCCAATGGGTGATGAATTTGGATGCCTTGCACGCGAACAGAAAATCGCGGGGGGTCTGATCACGCCACGTCCGCACGGCGTCCAATGAAGGCGTGCGGTAGAAGGACCCGTTGATCTCTGTGGTTGGAAACTGGCTCGCGTACCAGGCGAGCCAGTCCGTTTCCGCAGGTCCTCGAGATAGAACCGGCCGCGCCAACCATCATAGGTCCAGCCTGACGTGCCGATGAAAGCCTTGCTCATGCGCTTACGCCTTGGCGTAAACCCGAAGACGCATGCTAAACAACGCATCAGCGCGACAATGGTTGTCGCCCGTCCCCGGCCAAACGAAGTTTGTCGCCATGTCCCGCAAAGCGCCGTCCCTCGCCGACTTCCGCCGCTTAGTGGTGAAGGTCGGCTCTTCGCTGCTGGTCGACAGCGAGGGTGGGCGATTGCATGAGGCCTGGCTTTCGTCGCTTGCGGACGATCTTGCCAGCCTGCATCGAAGCCGGTGCGATGTGCTGGTCGTCTCATCGGGAGCCATCGCGCTCGGCCGCGCCGTGCTCAAGCTGGCGGCAGGACCGCTCAAGCTCGAGGATAGCCAGGCGGCCGCCGCTGTCGGGCAGATCGCGCTGGCACGTACCTGGTCGGAGGTGCTCGGGCGCCACGACATTACGGCGGGGCAGGTCTTAGTCACGCTGCAGGACACCGAGGAACGGCGGCGCTATCTCAATGCACGCTCGACGATTGAGAAATTGCTCGAGTGGCGGGCCGTTCCAGTGATCAACGAGAATGATACGGTGGCGACCAACGAAATTCGGTACGGCGATAACGACCGGCTGGCCGCGCGCGTGGCTACTATGGCAAGTGCCGACCTCCTCGTGCTGCTCTCGGACGTGGATGGTCTCTATGACGCCCCGCCCGCCGGTAACACCAAGGCCAAGTTGGTGCCATTGGTGGAGTGCATCACACCTGATATCGAAGCAATGGCGGGCGCGGCCGGCTCCGAACTCTCGCGCGGCGGCATGCAGACCAAAATCGAAGCGGCCAAAATCGCGGCGCACGGCGGCACGCACATGGTGATTGCATCCGGTCGTGTGGCGCACCCGCTCAAGGCGATTGCCGAGGGCGCGCGCTGCACCTGGTTTGTCACGCCGGCCAATCCGATCACTGCACGAAAGAAATGGATCGCGGGCTCGCTGGAGCCCAAAGGTGTCTTGACGATTGATGCCGGCGCGGTGGCGGCCTTGCGCAGCGGCAAGAGCCTGCTCCCAGCCGGCGTCATCCAGGTCGATGGGAGTTTCGCGCGGGGCGATGCGGTCATCATCCGCGGGTCAGACGGCGCCGAGGTCGGCCGGGGGCTCGTCGCATATGACGCACAGGACGCTGCCAAGATTAAAGGCCGCCCATCGGCCGACATTCTTTCAATCCTCGGATTCGGCGGTCGCACCGAGATGGTGCATCGCGATGATCTGGTCGTGGGGCGGCCTTAGTCGGGGCCGCGTTCTCGCCCGTCTCTTGCTGCCTCTTCTCAGAAAAGGAAGACCCCGGCCAAATGGGCCAGGGTCTATCGCCGGATGGGTGAGGGGTTGGGGGCTGGGGGGCACTCCACCCGGCGCTGTCGGTTCAACGCTCAGGCGTCGCCCGGGTTTCCTGTGCCCAAAATTATTTTCGAGCCCTCGCGCGCCGTGCGCCATGAGGGCGGTGCGAGCGCGTCCGATGGGCGATGTCGGCTGGGAGCTTGACCTGCCTGCCGTCGGGAAACTCAAGATATCGCAAATGGATGCGCAGAGGTCCTTTGGCGCCGCCACAGCCCTCGACCACGTATCGTGTCCCGACCGGGAACCGGCTCGGGAGACCGTCTGCGAAGGAGCCCATGCCTTCCTCCTTGGCAATCAAGTGTTCCGCTGGGAACTAGCCGGCACCAATGCCGGATCACCGCGACAGTTCCGAGACATTCGCGCAGCCAACGCTATTTTCTGTGAATCGCTGTGGACAAGGCGCCCGATGTGCTGATGACGCCGCGGTTAATCGCCTCCTAGTCAGGACCCTCCGCATTCCAGCCCAGGGCAGGGGAGTCGAGGCCGTGGCCCTTCACAGGTCAAACCCGCTATCCTGGGCTAAGGCCTTGAGTGACGCCTCTGGCCGGGCTCCAAGATGCTGGATCACCTCAGCCGCAACCAGCGCGCCCAGCCGCGCCGCGGTACGATAGGTGGCGCCGCGCGATAGTCCTGTCAGAAAGCCGGCCGCGAACAGGTCGCCGGCACCCGTGGCATCCACGACGCGCTCTACACGGCTCGCCGCAATCGCCTGCGTTTCCTCGCGCGTGACAACCAAGCAGCCCTTTTCGCTGCGAGTAACGACGGCCAATCGCGCGTCGCTGCGCAACGCATTCAGCGCGGTGTCGAAATCGGTCGTCTCGTATAGGCTGTGCAGCTCGCGCTCATTGGCGAAGACGAGGTCCACGGTGCCAGCCCGGATGAGATCGAGAAATTCCGAGCGATAGCGATCGACACAGAACGCATCTGACAATGTGAGGGCCACGTCGCGCTCCGCCTGGTGCGCGATCTTCGCAGCCTTGAGGAAAGCTTCCTTGGCGCGAGGCGGATCCCAGAGATAGCCCTCAAGATAAATCACCTGAGCGGCAGCGATGGCATCCGCGTCGATGTCGTTGGGATGCAAATCCTGCGCAGCGCCAAGATAGGTGTTCATCGTGCGCTCGCCGTCGGGCGTGACCAGCACGTAGCAACGCGCCGTGGATGGGCCGGCCGATGCAGGCGGCGTCGCAAAGGCGACACCCGCCGCGCGGATGTCGTGGGCAAACACGCGGCCAAGCTCATCATCTTTGACCTTTCCAATGAAGGCCCCTCGCGCGCCCAAGCTTGCGACCCCCACGATCGTATTCGCCGCGGAGCCGCCGGAAACCTCCACCGCCGGGCCCATGGCGTCGTAAAGGTTCGCGGCCCGCGCCTCGTCGATCAGCTGCATGGTGCCTTTGCGCATCTTTTGCTGCGCAAGGAAGGCGTCGTCGGTACGCGCGATCACATCCACGATCGCATTGCCGATACCGAGGACATCAAAGCGCGCCGATCCCATTCGAAAACTCTCTCATGCGGAAGCGCAGGCAATATAGCGGTCGAACAGCTCGAGGCAATCGTGCGCCGCAGGACGCGCAGCGATCCGCCGTGCGAACGCAGCCATGGCGTCGGCCCAGAGTTGGACTTGCGCCTGCGCCGGCCGTCGTGCCATCTGGCAACGCGATCGGCGAGGTTTCCGCATGCCCTTCAAGGAACGAGTGTTTTCCGGCGTCCAGCCGACCGGCAATCTTCATCTGGGTAACTACCTCGGCGCCATCGCAAAGTTTGTCGCGCTCCAGGACAAGTATGAGTGCATCTACTGCGTCGTCGACTTGCACGCTATCACGCAACCGCTAGCCGTCTGGGGCGGCCCCGAGGAACTGCCGAAGAACACGCGCGAAGTGACCGCCGCTTTCATCGCCTGCGGCATCGATCCGACCAAACACATAGTTTTCAATCAGAGCCAGGTTGCCGAGCACGCCGAGCTTGCCTGGATCTTCAACTGCGTCGCCCGCTTGGGCTGGCTCAACCGCATGACTCAATTCAAGGAGAAGGCGGGAAAAGACCGGGAGAATGCATCGGTCGGCCTCTACGCTTATCCGACACTCATGGCCGCCGACATTCTCGTTTACCGGGCAACCCATGTGCCAGTAGGGGAGGACCAGAAACAGCACTTGGAACTCTCGCGCGATATCGCGCAGAAATTCAACAATGATTTCGGAAAATCCATCCATGCACACGGTTACGGGGAGACATTCTTTCCCCAGCCGGAGCCGCTGATTCAAGGGCCTGCGACGCGGGTGATGTCGCTGCGCGACGGTTTGAAGAAAATGTCGAAATCGGATCCCTCAGACCAATCGCGCATCAACTTGACCGACGATGCGGATACCATCGCGCACAAGATCCGCCGTGCTAAAACCGATCCACATCCCCTACCGCACGATGAGAAGGGACTCGAGCAGCGTCCTGAGGCGGACAACCTCGTGGGCATCCATGCGGCGCTTTCGGGAAAGACAAAGGCAGATGTTCTCAACGAATTCGGCGATGCGCAATTCTCTACGTTCAAGGCCGCGCTAGTCGAACTTGCAGTCGCTAAGCTCGGGCCGATCAACGCCGAGATGAAGCGGCTCATGGCGGATCCCATCTATATCGATTCGGTTCTTGGGGATGGCGCTGCTCGCGCGCGTACTCTCGCCGCGGAGACCATCAGAGCGGTCAAGGACATCGTCGGCTTCGTGCGCCGCTGATCGACAAGCCGCATCCGCGTTGGGAGGTGTTTTAGTGGACTTGTGCTGTCCCTGAAGACCGTGGCAGGATTTTCCACTTAACGTCGCCCGTGGCCGCGCGGCGTTTGCGGACGCAAAGAAGCGGAGCGCCGAGAAACCGCCTCACAAAATGACGTCCGATGACGGCCGGGGGAGCCGATGAGCAAGAAGCGCCGCAGCTACGAGGCAGGTCACTCGCCGAAGTTTATGGTCGTCATCGACGATTCGCCGGAATGCGACAGAGCGCTTTATTTCGCGAGCCGGCGTGCACTACGCATCGGCGCAACCGTGCTGATGCTGCGCGTGATCGAGACCCACGACCATAATCAGCAATGGCTCGGCGTCGCCGATATCATGCGTGCGGAGGCGCACGAGGAGGCGAATGCCGTGCTCGATCGTCACGCCGCGCGCTCGTCCAGCATCACCGGCGTGATGCCGGAGCGGGTGATCCGGGAAGGCGACAAAGCGCAGGAAGTCCTCAATCTCATCGAAGACGACGAAGACATCGCCATCCTGGTACTCGCCGCCGCAACCGGCAAAGAGGGGCCAGGCCCGCTGGTCTCCAGTGTCGCTAAGAACGCGGGTGAGTTCCCCATTCCAGTCGCCATCGTGCCCGGCCATCTCAGCGACGAAGAGCTCGACGCCATGTCGTAAGGCGCGCGGAATTTCGACCGCATCCTGCGCCGCAGGGCAAAACGGTATCGAGGGAACGGGCCGGCTATCTTTGATTGGGTGTGCGCCGACTTTGGGCGGGTTGAACTTCCGCCGGGACGGACCACCTATTATAATGACGCTGGCATTACGTTTTCATCCTGCGACTGGAAGGAGCAGGCGATGTTCATTCAGACGGAGCCGACCCCAAATCCGGCAACACTGAAGTTTCTGCCCGGACGGGCGGTGCTGGCGAGCGGCACGCTCGACATGCGCGACAAGGAGTCGGCCGCCAAATCGCCGCTGGCCGAACGCCTGTTCGAGATCACAGGAGTATCCGGCGTGTTTTTCGGCTCCGATTTCATCGCCGTCACAAAGAGCGCCGGCGAATGGCAGCAGCTCAAACCCGCAATCCTCGGCGCCATAATGGAGCATTTCATGTCTGGTGCTCCGATCGTAAGCGGCGTCGAGACCTCTCAACCGTCGGATGGCGACGAGTTTTTTGAAGCAAAGGATTCCGAAACCGTTGCTGCGATCAAAGAGTTGATCGAGGCGCGCGTGCGGCCGGCCGTCGCCAATGACGGCGGCGATATTACCTTCCGCGGGTTCAAGGACGGCATCGTGTACCTCGACATGAAGGGCGCCTGTTCGGGCTGCCCATCGTCGACCGCGACACTGCGTCACGGCATTGAAAATCTGCTGCGCCATTACCTGCCGGACGTGATCGAAGTCCGGCCGATGGCATGAGCTTGATCCGAGTCGACTGGCGAAGCAATAACAGTAAAACGGCGCGTCGTCGTTTAAGCCGCCTTGTGCATGGATAACGGCGGCGAAGGTGAGCCATGCGCGTCCTTGCCATCGACACCGCGCTGGAAGCTTGCTCGGCCGCCGTGTTCGACACCAACAGTGGGATCGCCGCCAGTGAGACCCGCGGCATGGCGCGCGGCCACGCCGAGCAGCTAATGCCGCTCATCGCACGCGTGATGAATAAGGCTGGTCTTGAGTTCGCCTACCTCGACCGCATCGCGGTCACCACGGGGCCCGGCAGTTTCACGGGGCTGCGCGTTGGTATATCGGCGGCACGCGGGATTGCACTGACGGCGGGAAAACCGGCGATCGGACTTTCCACGCTCGCCGCGTTCGCAGCGCCCCTTATCGCCGCCGATGACGGCACTCAGGTCGTGGCCGCCATCGACGCGCGCCACGAGCATATCTTTCTGCAGGTGTTCGGGGTCAATGGCCGCACCCTCGTGCCTCCTCGGATGGCAGCAGTGCGCGATGCCACACGCGCGGCGATGACCGCACCTGCGCGCATCATCGGTTCGGGCGCCAATAAGGTGGCGGCAGCTTGGCCGAAAGGGGCCGAACCGCCACTGTCGGTCCAGCAGCGCGGGGCACCCGATATCGACTGGATCGCGCGGCTCGGCGCCGCTGCACCGGAAGGCGACGGCGCGCCGAAGCCGTTATACCTGCGCGAACCTGACGCGCGGCCACAAGACGGCGCGCGACTGCCTCGCCGATGAAGGGCATCATGGGTCGCCTATTCACCCGGCAGCTGAGGCTGGCGGAAGCGACCCCAGCCGACGCTTGCGCCTTGGCGGCGCTGCATGCGGCCTCGTTTCATCGCGGATGGAGCGAGAACGAATTCGAGCGCTTGCTGTCGGATCGAAATGTGCTGGCGCACCGCGCCACGGCGGGAGAGAACCTCGACGGATTCATCCTGTCACGGCTCGTTTTGGACGAGGCTGAGATCTTGTCGATTGCTGTCGCCTCCACCGGGCGTGGGCGAGGCTTGGGGCGGCAACTGCTCGAGACCCATCTGCGCCGGCTCGCCGCGCTCGGCGCGCGCTGGATTTTTCTCGAGGTCGACGAGGGCAATGTCTCGGCGCTTCGGCTTTATCGCCGTGCGGGTTTTCGAGAAATCGGGCGGAGAAATTCGTACTATGAGGTGGGCCGGGCCTCCGCGGCGCTTGTCCTTCGCCGCGGTCTGCTGTGATCGGTAACAAGCGCTGCAACGGGCTGCCTCCCCAGCAGCGATCCCTACTCGAGATCCAATGGATTTCAGCGCCCTGCCGTGATATTGCGGTGGCACGGAGAAGCGTCGTGAACGCGCCGAAGCCCAGAGACATCGAAGCTCTATGCAGCGCCAAGGGCATGCGCATGACCGAACAGCGCCGCGTGATCGCGCGCGTGCTGGCAGCGGCGGATGACCACCCGGACGTGGAAGAACTCTACCGGCGCTGCTCAGCGGTTGACGATCGCATCTCGATCTCCACGGTTTATCGAACGGTGAAGCTATTTGAGGACGCGGGGATCATCGAACGGCATGATTTCCGCAATGGTCGCGCGCGCTATGAACAGATGCCCGACAGCCATCACGACCATCTCATCAATCTGCGCACTGGCGAAGTGATCGAATTTCAATCGGAAGACATTGAACGCCTCCAGGCCGACATCGCGCGGCGCCTCGGCTACCGGCTGGTCGACCATCGTCTGGAGCTCTATGCCGTGCCGCTCGAGGACAAACCGAAACGCTGAGTCTCGCGGGCGAGGGATAAAAGCTTGCCGCGATGCTGCCTGGCTTTTTGTTTAGTCGCCGTGGCCGCGGGACGCACAGTCCGCAATCATTTGCCGTCTGGGAATGACAATCGCCGACAGTGCGCCCGACGCGCCCTTGATCGCTATGTCACACCCGAAGTCGTTAAATGGTCTAAGGTTGTCAAAATTGGAAGCCAACATCCGTGCTCATAGGTAGCGAACAAAGCAATCCACACCCATTTTCTTTTGGCCCCAAGGCGGGTAAAACGGCATCGGCGATTGCGCCGCGGCTCAGATTTAAGAGAATCATCATAGAGTTAACCTGCGAAGACGCGCAGGATCACCCGACGGCATGACTCGACCGCGCAAGCTCTACGTCAAATCCTTCGGTTGCCAGATGAACGTCTACGACTCCCATCGTATGGCGGACACGCTTGCGCCCGAGGGCTTTGCCGAGACGCTGAACGCCGGGGACGCCGACCTCGTCATCCTCAACACCTGCCACATTCGCGAGAAAGCGGCGGAGAAGGTGTATTCCGAACTCGGCCGGGTCGGGGCGCTCAAGGCCGCTGCGGCACGCGCGGGACGCCGGTTGACGATTGCCGTTGCGGGTTGCGTCGCTCAGGCCGAAGGCCAGGAGATCATCCGGCGCGCACCATCGGTCGATCTCGTCGTGGGCCCGCAAAGCTACCATCGCCTGCCCGAATTGCTCGCCCGAAGCGAGCGTGAGGGTGCTGTCGTCGATACCGAATTTCCGGCCGAGGACAAATTCGACCTGCTCAAAGCACCGAGCCGCGAGGCCATACGCGCGCGCGGTGTGAGTGCATTCGTCACCGTGCAGGAGGGCTGCGACAAATTTTGTACGTTCTGCGTCGTTCCCTACACGCGTGGCGCGGAGGTGTCGCGGCCAATAATGAAAGTTGTCTCGGAGGTTAAGTTACTGGCCGAAGCCGGAGTGCGCGAAATCACGCTCATCGGCCAGAACGTCAACGCTTATCACGGCCAAGGACCCGATGGTGGGTCCTGGACGCTTGGACGATTGCTGGAGCGGCTCGCCGATCTGCCGGGTATCGCGCGGCTTCGCTACACGACGAGCCATCCCTGCGATATGGACGCGAGCCTGATCGCGGCGCATCGTGACCTGCCCAGCTTAATGCCCTATCTGCACCTGCCCGTGCAGTCTGGTTCCGACCGCGTTCTCAAGCGCATGAACCGCCGCCACACGCGTGCCGCCTACGTTAAAACCGTTGCGCGCTTGCGCGCCGCCCAGCCGAGAATGGCGTTCTCGTCCGACTTCATCGTCGGTTTCCCCGGCGAGAGCGAGGAGGATTTTCGCGCGACGCTGTCGCTGGTAGACGAGGTTGGGTACGCCGGTGCCTTCTCCTTCAAATACTCGCCGCGTCCCGGAACGCCGGCCGCGGATCTGCCGAATCAGGTTCCAGACGCAGTGAAATCCGAGCGGCTCTACCGCCTCCAGGCCGTCATCGAGCGACAGCAAGCCGCGTTCAATAGCCAATGTCATGGCCGCACTTTGGATGTTCTATTCGAAAAACCGGGACGTTATCCTGGCCAGATCGTTGGGCGCTCGCCGTATCTGCAACCTGTTCAAGTCATGGCCCCACGAACGATGATTGGCGCAATTAGGGCGGTTAAGATTACCGAAGTTGGAAGCAACAGCCTGTTCGGCGAATTTGCAGGCGCAAGGTTGGGCGCGGAAGCGATGCTGGAGGCCTGAACCGTTGCGCTCCTCGGGATCAGACAGCGGATCTTTCGCCGGCGACAGTACTGCGACGCAGGTCGTGCTGGCGTTCGAGGATAACCGGCTCGCATCCTTGTTGTTCGGCCAGTACGGGCAGAACCTGGCGCTGATCGAGCGTAGGCTCGGCGTGGTTGCCGAGCAGCGCGGTAACCACGTCACCCTGGCCGGCTCGCGTGACGGCGTGGAACGGTCGAGGCGGGTACTCGAAGGGCTTTACGAGCAACTCAGGCGCGGCGACGAATTGGTGTCCGGCGACGTCGAAGGCGCGATCCGTTTGGCAATCGCGCAGGGTTCGCTGTTCGACTACGATGCCGCTACCGCGCGGCCAAGCTTCGAGGAGATCAATCTACGCAAGCGCGCCGTGCGCGCGCGCACGGCGGCGCAGGACGCGTATATCCGCGCATTGCGGCGCCACGCATTGGTCTTCGGCACCGGGCCGGCAGGCACAGGTAAGACCTGGCTCGCGGTCGCACATGCGGTGCAGTTGTTCGAACGCAAAGAGGTGGATCGCATCATTCTCTCCCGTCCTGCGGTCGAAGCGGGGGAGCGCCTCGGATTCCTCCCTGGCGACATGCGCGAGAAGGTCGATCCATATCTGCGTCCGATCTACGACGCGCTGTATGATCTCATGGATGCGCGGATCGTCGAGCGCACGCTGCAGACTGGCGAGATCGAGATCGCTCCGCTCGCTTTCATGCGCGGGCGCACCCTCTCGAACGCAGTGATCATCCTTGATGAGGCGCAGAATACGACGGCAATGCAAATGAAAATGTTTCTCACAAGATTAGGTGAGAACAGCCGTATGATCGTGACTGGTGATCCGAGCCAGGTTGATTTGCCGCCAGGGCAGACCTCAGGCCTCGCCGAAGCAACGCGGCTGTTGAGGAACGTCGAGGGAATTGGCCATGTCGTCTATACCGCCGAAGATGTCATTCGGCATGAACTTGTGGCGCGGATTGTCGACGCCTACGACAAGGCGGCGCTCAAGGCCGCGCGGACACGCGAGGCCAAGGAATGAGAGCTCTCTGCGCTGCGTCGGACGCTGCGCGAGCGAGGGCGGAGATCGTATTTATGAAACGCAAGCAAGGTACGCGCTCGTCGGCGCGGCCGCGACGGGGCATGGCTGCGATCGACGTCGTGGTCGCATCCGCGCTCTGGACTGAGCGATCCAGCGTGAGGGCGCTGCTTCGGCGCGCCATTCGCGAGGCAGCGTCAGTCACGTCAACGGCCATGGGCGAGATTGCCATCGTGCTTTCCGACGACGCGGCGATTAGGGCGCTCAACCGCGACTGGCGCGGCAAGGACACAGCGACCAATGTGCTGTCTTTTCCCGTCGGCGAGCCGGGCGGCACTCGTGGAATACCCCGGCTGCTTGGTGATATCGTGATCGCCTATGAAACGACGCAACGTGAAGCACGCGCCGAGCACAAGCCCTTTATGGACCATCTTATGCACCTCGCCGTGCATGGCTTTCTTCACCTCGCGGGCTACGATCACACCGCGGATGATCAAGCGGCCGCAATGGAACGGCTTGAGGCCGCGATCCTTGCCCGCCTCGGTGTGCCCGACCCCTATCTCGCGCGCGGCGCCGCCTAGCCTCCATGCCTGATCCGGAACCACCCAGTTCAAGCGAACCGAGCGCGACGCGCAATCTGCCCGTGCCCGTACCACGCCGCAGTCAAGGCGCGCCTACGCACGCCGACAATTGGTTCACGCGGGCATTGCGGGCAATGTTCCGCTGGAAATCGAGCACGTTTCGCGCCGACCTCAGGGATGTGCTTGAGGACGGCGCCGGCGAGACCGGTTTCTCGCCGACCGAACGCGCCATGCTCAAGAACATCCTCGTTCTGCGCGAGCGCCGCGTCTCGGATGTGATGGTGCCCCGCGCCGACATTATCGGCGTGCAGCGGGATATCGCCCTCGGCGAACTGATGAAGGTGTTCGAAAGTGCCGGCCATTCGCGCCTGGTGGTTTATGATGAAACCCTCGACGATGCCGGCGGCATGGTCCACATCCGCGATCTCGTCGCCTTCATGACCGTACGCGCTAGCGTGAGCGGAAGGAGCAACCGGCGTCGCAAAAACCCGCTTCCCGCCGGCCTCGATCTCAAGACCGTGGACCTGTCGATGCCGCTTTCGGCGGCCAAAATAGTGCGCGAAATCCTGTATGCACCACCCTCAATGCCGGTTCTCGACCTACTAGCCAAAATGCAGACGACCCGCATCCACCTCGCGCTGGTTGTCGATGAATATGGCGGCGCCGACGGCGTCGTGTCGATGGAAGACATTGTCGAGCAGATCGTTGGTGAGATCGCCGACGAGCACGACCAAGATACGGCGCCAGGCGTGGTGCACCAATCCGACGGCTCGTTCCTCGCGGACGCTCGCACCAGTCTCGAGGACGTCGCTGCGACCGTCGGTGGCGAATTCGATGTGGGCGACGTCGCGCAGGAGGTTGATACTCTTGCCGGCTACGTGGCGGCGCGGATCGGTCGCGTGCCCGTACGCGGCGAACTCGTGCCAGGACCCGGCCCTTTCGAACTCGAAATCCTCGATGCCGATCCGCGCCGCGTGAAGAAGCTCAGAATTTACCGCGGACTCGATAAACAGAACGGCAGTCGACACGTCTCACGGCGGCAACCCACGACGGCGCCGCCGAGTAAATCCCCCTCCTCGTTCCCAATGAGCGGCGAGGAGGCCAGTCCTTCCTCTGATGCAGGGCCGTCCAAATCCGCCCGCCAGCCGTGACGCTCAGGCGCCTCGCGTGCGCCATCCTGCTAGCAAGGGGGTGGTGGCGGCATGTCATTGCGTTTCTCGCTGGCGCGTCCACGACGCTCGCGCTTCCGCCGGCCGATATGTGGCCGGTGCCTTTCATTACCTTTCCCATCCTGGTGTGGCTTGTCGACGGTACAGCCGGCAGCCGACCGCGCGGGGTGCTCGCCGCCGCCGGCACAGGCTGGTGGTTCGGCTTCGGCTATTTCCTCGCCGGCCTCTACTGGGTCGGTTATGCGTTTCTTGTCGACGCCAAGACCTTCGGCTGGCTGCTGCCGTTCGCAGTCATTGCGCTACCGGCCGCAATGGCGGTCTACACGGCATTGGGCCTCGCCCTGGCAAGACTGATCTGGCCAGGCGGGACGACCCGCGTTCTCGCCCTCGCCGCCTCGCTGACGCTCACGGAATGGCTGCGCGGTCATCTGTTCAGCGGCTTTCCCTGGAATACCTACGGGTACGCACTGATCTCGCCGCTATGGCTTGCCCAGGGCGCGGCGCTGATCGGCATCTGGGGCCTGACCTTCCTCGCTGTGGGGCTCTATGCCTCACCTGCGGTGCTCACCGACCAGGATGCTGGGACTTGGAGGCGCTGGCTGGTTGCGCTGCTGGGCGGCGTCGTAACGATGACGCTTGCGGTATACGGCGCCGTGCGGCTGGAGTGGAGCCCGACGCGCTTCGTCGAGGGCGTGCGACTGCGCGTCATGCAACCGAATCTGCAGCAAGACGAGAAGTTCAACTATTCGCAGAAGCAAGAAGTGATGCGACGCTATCTCGCGCTGTCGGAGGGCCCCGCCGGGCCACAATCCATCGGCTTGCGCAATGTCACCATTCTGATTTGGCCAGAATCGGCATTCCCCTTCTTTCTCGTGCGCGAGCCCGAGGCACTTGCACAACTTGACAAGCTCCTGTCGCCGGGAACCGTGCTGATTACTGGCGCCATCCGCCCGCCTGATATACCGCCGGGCACCGTGGTCACGCGGGCGTACAATTCGATTTACGTGATCGGCCAAGGCGGCTCGATCCTTTCCGTCTATGACAAGATTCATCTCGTGCCGTTCGGCGAGTATCTGCCGTTTCAAGGCCTGCTCGAGCGGCTCGGTCTCGTGCAGCTCACCAAAGTACGCGGCGGATTCATACCGGGCGACCATCGGCGCAATCAGCCAGTGCCCGGGGCACCGAATTTTTTGCCGCTGATCTGTTACGAAATCATTTTCCCGGGCGACGCGGTTCCGCGCCGCGAACAGGAGGGATGGTTCTATCGTCACATCGGTCGATATCTCGACTGGCCGTCGGTAGTTGGGAGCGGAGGTCGTCCGGGCTGGCTCCTGAACGTCACGAATGACGGCTGGTTCGGTGCCAGCGCAGGCCCCTACCAGCATTTTCAGCAGGCACGTGTGCGCGCGATTGAGGAGGGGCTTCCGCTGGTGCGGGCAGCCAATAGCGGAATTTCCGCGGTGGTCGATCCGCTCGGGCGGATCATCAACTCGTTGCCGCTCGGGAGTGAAGGCGTGTTTGATGCCCCTCTTCCGCAGCCCATCGCGCGCACCCCTTACGCGCGGCTCGGCGATGGGCCTGTCGGTGCCGTGGTTGGAATAACTTTGCTGTGGGCTCTGCTCTGGCGCACGCGGTGGCGCTGATGCAAACCGGATGCGCCGTGTTCGCCCTATTCTCCTATAAGTTGTATGCGCGCCAGTCCGGTGCAACTTTGTGCCCACAAGTCACGATCGCAACGATCTGACGATTCCGTCGCCACATCAATGCGGTTATCCTCGGACTGGTGGCGTTTGCCTTTCAACAATTTTTTGCGGTATTCGCCGATTCTGCTCGGAATAAGATTGCCTTCGGACCGCCCAGTGGGAACATTATTCGGCGCCACAGGAGGTTGTTATGGCCGCCGCCAAAAAGGCCCCAAATCCCATCGACAGGCATGTGGGTAGCCGGGTGCGCATGCGTCGGATGATGCTGGCGATGAGCCAGGAGAAGCTGGGGGACGCGCTCGGTCTGACCTTCCAGCAGGTGCAGAAATACGAGAAGGGCACAAACCGGATTGGCGCGAGCCGGCTGCAGCAAATCTCCCATATCCTTCAAGTCCCGGTCGCTTTCTTCTTCGAAGGCGCGCCCAACTTGGCTGGCGCGGTGGACGGGGTGAACGACGCACCTTCCCCGGCCTACGTCTCGGACTTCCTCGCCACCTCCGAAGGGCTCTCGCTGACAAAGGCCTTCATGCGCATCAAAGAACCCAAGCTCAGGCGCCGCATTGTCGATCTGGTCGAGGAAATCGCTGGGGATGATGCCTGAGCCGGGAGCAGGAAAGCGGCGAAATAACTCGGGCTGTGTTCTTCTCCCGTCGTCCCACAGTTCGCCAACACCTTGACCCCGCGCGGGGACGCTGCAAGAAACACTCCGGCTCAGAGCCGTGCGGGTTGCAGACGAGCCTGCGAGGGGAGTCTTTCAGTGTCACACGCCAATTATCTCTTCACTAGTGAATCCGTATCCGAGGGCCATCCCGACAAGGTCTGCGATCAGATTTCGGATGCAATCCTCGACGCTTTCATCGAGAACGACATCAAGCTTGGTATTGCCGACGATAGCCTGGTGAATACGCGGCTCGGTTGCGAGACGCTCTGCACTACCAACAAGATCGTCATTGCCGGCGAGGGCCGCGGACAGGCGCCTCTATTCACCAAATACGGTCACCACGCGGTGATCAACCGCGAGATGATCAGTCAGATCGCGCGCAACGTAGTGCGCGACATCGGCTACGACCAGAACGGATTCTCCTATCACGGCGCAGATATCGAGGTGCTGCTGCACGGCCAGTCGCCGGACATCGCCATGGGTGTCGATGCGAAAAAGAAAAAGGGCGAGGAGCAGGAGGGTGCAGGCGACCAAGGCATGATGTTCGGTTTCGCCTGTACCGAGAGCGAGGTCTACGAGAAAGGCTCGTTCATGCCGGCGCCGATCTACTTCGCACACAAGATCCTGAAGGTTCTGGCGGAAAAGCGCCGTTCGAAGCAACTGTTCGATTTACAGCCCGACGCTAAGAGTCAGGTGACCGTGCAATATGTCGGCGGCAAACCGATTGGATGCACCAAAGTGGTCGTCTCCACACAGCACAACGCCGAGACTCGTAATGGAAAGAAATACTCGCCGGGAATGGTGAAGGACTTGATCGGTGATGCCGTGGCTTCGGCGCTACCGGATGGTTGGATGCCCAAGCGAGCCAACGATTTCCTGGTCAATCCCACCGGCAACTTCGTGGTGGGCGGGCCTGACGGTGACTGCGGCCTCACTGGCCGCAAGATCATCGTGGATACCTATGGCGGCTACGCGCCGCACGGCGGCGGCGCTTTCTCCGGTAAGGACCCCACCAAGGTTGACCGGTCGGCCGCCTATGCCGCGCGATACCTCGCCAAGAACGTCGTCGCCGCGGGTGTTGCCGACCGTTGCACCATCCAAATCGCCTATGCCATCGGAATCGCCGACCCAATGTCGCTCTTGGTCGATACCCATGGCACCGGCAAAGTTGACGAGAGGAAGCTCGAAAAGGCCCTGCCCGAAATTCTGCGGCTTACGCCGACCAACATCCGCCGCACGCTTAAGCTTAGCCGCCCGATCTATCGTCGCACCGCCGCCTACGGCCATTTCGGTCGCGCGCCGGAGAAAGATGGCGGCTTTTCCTGGGAGAAGACCGACCTGGTCAAGGATATCAGGATGGCCGTTGGCTAAGGCCCTCGCGTGCAGGCATGGTCCACTCCAGGCGGGTTTGTGACCGCCACATCCATGTCAGAGAAAAGACAGCCGCGGCGTGGCGCGTTCTTCGGGCGCCGCAAAGGTCACGCATTACGCGCGCGCCAAGCGCGGCTATTGGAAACCCTGTTGCCACGGCTCGCCCTGAACTTGGCCGCGCCGATGCCGGCAGACCTCGCACTCCTATTTCCCAACCAGGTCGACAGCGTTCGCCTCGAGATCGGATTCGGCGGCGGGGAACACATGATTGCGCAGGCCGAACAGCGTCCGCGCGCCGGCTTCATCGGAGTCGAGCCGTTCGTCAATGGAATGGCCAAGGCGCTGGCAGCGATCGAGCTGAAGAAACTCTCAAATATCCGCTTGCATTTCGATGACGCGAGCTCACTACTCGACTGGTTACCGGCAGCCTCGCTCGCGTGCGTCGATCTGATCTACCCCGATCCTTGGCCAAAACGGCGGCATTGGAAGCGACGCTTCATCCAGGATGAGAGTGTTACGCAGATCGCGCGTGTCCTCCAGCCAGGTGGCGAATTGCGGTTTGCGACGGACGTCCCCGACTACGCGACCTGGACGCTCAGGCACCTGATCCAATCGGCAGATTTTGCATGGACGGCCGAGCGCGCCGAGGACTGGCGGCGCGCATGGCCAGGTTTTTCAGCGACGCGCTACGAAGCTAAAGCCAGGCGCCAAGGCCGCACGCCTTGTTACCTGATTTTCAGAAGAAAGGACCGTGGGTGAGTCCTCAAGAAGTCGCAAGCTCAGCCTCGTCTGCCGTAGGCGTCCGCCGCTTATCATCTGGTCGCACCTGCCAAAACCGGATTACGCGTTGGGCAGTCGTCGGCGAAAGCAGATCGAAATCGGCGCGAGCGGTGGCGATATCCTGGATAGAGATTGCCGCGCTGCCTGGCCGTCCTTTGATAATGGCCTCCGCCGTCGCCCAGCCCCAACCCGCTGACCTGCAAAGGATGAGCACCGGCTCAGGCCTCTCGGCGCGCATGAGCCGATCCACCACTTCGATTGGTACGACGCAAAGCGAGGCGAGCGCTGCAATCGTATGCTCATAGTCCACGCTCTCTGCCATGCCGACGAGGAGCGCCTCATCAAGTTTACCGGCGTGCTGCAATGCCGTTATTCTGCGCTGGGCGCGCGAATAATCGGCCGGCGCTGCATGCACGCTTGTTTCGTTGAATTCCCGCGCCGGTGTGTGGCGGATCTCGGCTTGCCGGTCGAGGGCAACAGATGCGAGAAGCCGCCGCTGAACCCGATCCGTCGCAGTAAGCAGGAGTTCGTGGAACAGACGCGGCGGAATGTCTCGGCGCACCACAATCTTTTCAGCCAGGATACCGTCCGTTTTCGCGCGCTCGACTAGGAAGCAAAAGCCCTCATCAGAGAGACGCGCGGCGCGATTGGCGGCTAAGCCGCGCAGCACCCCCTGATTTCCACGCCGCAGGAGCCTGTCGGTGACGGGCTCGGCGAGGCCGGGCCGAGCCGAGATGGCGAGCAAATGCCCCTGACCTTTAGTCTGGATGATATCGATGAGGTCGGTCTCGGACAGACGCGCCGCGTATTTGAGTACGGGAGCTGCGACCGCAATCGAATCGTCCCTCGCGAGACGGCGCACCGCTTCGACCGGCGCATTGCCGAGCGGCGCAAGCCGAGAAGACAACTCGGTACGCGCCTTCCTCTCCATGTAGTCGATCAAGCGGGTGAGCACGAGATCGAACAGCTGGAGATGATCCTTATTGAAGCTGCTCGCCCCGTCGAGAAAAAATGTTGTCACGCGCTCGAGGGTCTTGGCCTGTCGCTGTGGTGAGCCGCGTCTGATGAGGTCGTCCAGTTCTGGAAGGAGCAAGGCGTGCACGGACATCGTCGCGTCCGAAACCGGACCATCTCGGGAAAGAACAAGTGACGGCACGTCACTTCGGCGGCGAGCTTAGGGGAGGAGTCTGAAAGAAGGGTTAGCCAATCGCAGTGCTCGGCCCTTGCGTAGCTGCAGCAAATCGCTATATTTCAGGCGTCCAGCTTCTGGATGTCTCATAACGGCCGGATGTGGTCCGGTCGGTTTTTGAGAGTGGGTTCCCCCCGGGACCCGCTCTTTTTTGTTACTCGATGTCGGGGCCCTTGGCCTGCGGTCGAGGCGAGGGCTGGTTCTAACTATATGTTCTGCAGCAAAAGGAATGGGACAAGCGGTCGACACTCTCGGGACAAATTGCGAGCCGCGCCTTATCGCGGAGCAGGGCATTGCTGCGCGTGTGGCCGCCATCGGCGAACCTGTCCTGGCCGGGATTGGGTACCGACTGGTCCGGGTGAAGATTTCAGGGCTTGACGGTTGCACGGTTCAGATCATGGCGGAGCGTCCGGATGGCGCAATGACGGTCGAGGACTGCGAGGCGGTATCGCGCGCGCTCTCGCCGGTGCTCGACGTGGCTGATCCGATCGATCGCGCCTACCGGCTCGAAATATCCTCGCCGGGCATGGATCGCCCGCTGGTGCGACGTTCGGATTTTGTGCGCTTCGCCGGGCATTTGGTCAAAGTGGAAATGATGATTGCACGTGACGGCCGACGGCGGTTTCGCGGAGTTTTGCTCGGGGTCGAAGGGGAGGCCGCGCGTATTCGCCGCGACGATCCCGCACCCGGTGAAAGCAACGAGGTGCTGCTGCCGATCGAGGAAATGGCGGAGGCCAAGCTCGTCCTGACCGATGCCTTGATTGTCGAATCGCTCAGGCGGGGTAAGGCCGCAGAACGCGCCGCACGACGGCAGCAGGCCGAAGACGGCCCGCCGACGTCCGCCAGCGGGGAAGATTCCGAAGCTCGATCCAAACATGTCCAGCCCGCGTCGGTCGATCACCGGGGCGACGCTCAAAACGAAGGAGAATGACAAATGGCCGTAAGCGCCAACCGGCTCGAACTGTTGCAAATCGCCGACGCGGTTGCGCGCGAGAAGGCGATCGACCGCAGCATCGTCATTACCGCAATGGAGGATGCGATCCAGAAGGCAGCGCGCTCGCGCTACGGCAGCGAGACTGAAGTGCGCGCCGAGATCAATGCGAAAACCGGCGAGATGCGGCTGTCACGCCTGCTGCTGGTGGTGGATCAAGTCGAAAGCGATGCGACGCAGATCGCACTTGAGGATGCAAAAAAGCGCAATCCCGCCGCCCAAGTCGGCGACTATATCGCTGAAGCCTTGCCGCCGCTCGAATATGGTCGCATCGCCGCTCAATCAGCGAAGCAAGTGATCGTGCAAAAAGTTCGTGAAGCGGAGCGCGATCGTCAATATCAGGAGTACAAGGACCGCATTTCCGATATCGTCAACGGCATCGTCAAACGGGTGGAATACGGCAACGTGGTTGTCGATCTCGGCCGCGGCGAAGCGATCGTGCGGCGGGACGAACTGTTGCCGCGCGAAACGTTCCGTAACGGCGACCGGATCCGCGCCTTCATTTACGACGTGCGCCGCGAGCCGCGCGGGCCACAGATCTTTCTGTCACGCACGCATCCGCAGTTCATGGCCAAGCTGTTCGCGCAGGAAGTGCCGGAAATCTACGACGGGATCGTCGAGATAAAGGCCGTGGCGCGGGATCCAGGCTCGCGCGCCAAAATAGCGGTGATATCGCGGGATTCGTCGGTGGATCCGGTCGGCGCCTGCGTGGGCATGCGCGGTTCTCGCGTACAAGCCGTGGTCAACGAGCTGCAGGGCGAGAAGATCGACATTATCCCGTGGACCGCGGATCCCGCCAACTTCGTGGTCAACGCGCTCGCACCTGCTGAAGTAGCCAAGGTCGTGCTCGATGAAGACCGCCATCGCATGGAAGTCGTCGTACCCGACCAGCAGCTCTCGCTGGCGATCGGCCGACGTGGGCAAAACGTCCGGCTCGCGTCCCAGCTTACCGGTTGGGACATTGACATCGTCACCGAGCAGGAAGAATCGGAGCACCGGCAGGCCGAATTCGAGAAGCGTACCAAGCTGTTCATCGAGGCACTCAATGTCGACGAGGTGGTCGGACAGCTGCTCGCCTCCGAGGGATTCAACTCGGTCGAGGAGCTTGCCGTCGTGGATGAAAAGGAACTCGCCGGGATCGAGGGTTTCGATGAAGAGACCGCACGCGAGTTGCAAGCGCGCGCCCGCGACTACCTCGCTCGACAGGAAGCCGAGCTTGACGAGAAACGCAAACAGCTCGGAGTCGAGGACGCGCTCAAAGAGATCCCCGGCATTACCACCGCCATGCTGGTCAAGTTGGGAGAAAGTGACATCAAGACGGTTGAAGATCTAGCGGGCTGCGCCACTGATGACCTTTTCGGCTGGAGTGAACGCAAAGACGGCGAGACTGTCCGCTATCCTGGCGCTCTCGAGAGCTTCGACCTGTCGCGCGACGAGACCGAAGCGCTGATCATGCAGGCCCGCGTCAAGGCTGGTTGGATCAACGAGGAGGATCTGGCGCCGCCTCCTGCCGAGGAGGACAGCGCCGTCGAGGCTAGCGCAACCTCGGCCTGAGGACATCGAATGCTTGGTCGACCGCAAGATAGCGCACTCGATCTCGGCCCGCGCAAAACCGCGCCTGGCACGCAGCGGTTTTGTGCGGTCACCGGAACGGTTCGGTCCGCCGACGAGATGATTCGTTTCGTCATAGGTCCCGATGGCATCGCGGTGCCCGACATCAAGCGCCGGCTGCCAGGACGGGGCATCTGGATCACGGCAACGCGTCAGGCGCTTCGTGCCGCGCTGGCGCGCAACACGTTCGCCCGCGGCTTCAAGCGTGACGTGCGCGTTGCTGCCGATGTCGTCGATAGCACTGAGCGGCTGATCGAGCGGAGCGCGCTCGAGGCGCTCGCGGTCTGCCACAAGGCAGGCAAGGTTGCGATCGGCTTCGCCAGCGTGGCAGCGGCGCTGTCCCGTGCCCACGTAGTGGCAGTTTGCAATGCGGCGGAGGCCGCGCCCGACGACAGGCGAAAGCTCACAGCCGCGCTGCACCGGCGCGCGGATGTCGCGGAAATTCGCATGATCGATCCGTTTACCTCGGCGCAATTGGATTTGGCATTGGGGCGGTCAAATGTGATACATGCAGCCCTGCTCGCCGGCCCTGAGAGTGAGACGTTTCTGGCCCGTATCTCGCGCCTTGAGCGTTTCCGGACCGGTCCCATATCGGTAAATGTCGCGCCGGGAAATCGGCCGAGGTGCGACGTGGAAACGTGACGAACTACGGCAAAAGCCTGGAAAATTGGGATTTGAATGGCTGAAACGACGGAAAAGACAGGCGAAAAGAAGCTGAGCGTCACTCCTAGCAAGACCTTGACCCTGAAGGGGCGGGGCGTCGAGCAGGGCGTGGTGCGTCAGAGCTTCAGCCATGGCCGCACCAAAGCGGTCGTCGTGGAAAAGGTGAAAAGCCGCGTTCCGACGCGAGCGAAGGCGGAAGCCGCTACGCCTGCTGCGACCACCAAGCGTCCTGCCGCGGGCAAGGCCGCCGCACCGGTGCCGGCAGCCGCACCCGCTCAGACCACAACGCCTTCTCCTTCCAAGCCGTCCGGCGGCATGGTGCTGCGTAGCCTGACCGAAGAAGAGCAGAAAGCGCGCGTCCATGCGCTCAATGACGCTCGGCTGCGCGAAGCGGAAGAGCGCAAGATTGCTGAGGAGGAAGCATTTGTCCGCAGCCTGCGCGAAGCCGCCGAGCGGACTGAGCGCGAAGCCGCCGAAGCGCGCAAGGCCGACGAAGAGAGGCGTCGCAAGCACGACCTCGAAGCCAAGGTCAAGGCCGAGCAGGAAGCGAAGAAACGTTTCGGCGAGGAGGCCGTAGTGACGGCAAGGCCCGGCGCGCGGCCTGCGCTGGAGCCCGACGACGACGACGTCCCACGCACGCGGCGCGGTCCGGGCGCGGCGCGACCGGCGCCTGCACCAAAGCCGGCGCGCGGCGCCGGGCAAAAAAATCGCGGCCGACTCACGGTGGTCACTGCGCTCAGCGCGGACGAAGAGCGCGAGCGTTCCGTGGCGGCATTTCGTCGCCGCGTGCAACGACTGAAGGGACACGCGGCCGACGAACCGAAAGAAAAACTCGTCCGCGAGGTCACGATTCCGGAAACCATCACCATCCAGGAGCTTGCCAACCGCATGGCGGAGCGCAGCGTGGATGTGATCAAACTGCTGATGAAGCAGGGCCATATGGCGCAGATCAACGACGTGATTGACGCCGATACCGCCCAACTCTTGGCCGAGGAATTAGGTCACACGGTCAAGCGGGTGGCTGAATCCGACGTCGAAGAAGGACTGTTTGACGCTGCCGATGATCCGAGTTCGCTGGTCCCGCGCCCGCCGGTGGTGACGGTCATGGGTCACGTCGATCACGGCAAGACTTCGCTGCTCGACGCCATTCGATCGACCGATGTGGCGGCAGGCGAAGCTGGCGGCATCACCCAACACATCGGCGCGTATCAGGTGACTGCCCCTTCCGGCAACAAGATCACGTTCATTGACACGCCCGGCCACGCGGCATTTAGCGCTATGCGCGCGCGCGGTGCTAAAGTAACCGATATCGTGGTGCTGGTGGTCGCCGCGGACGACGGCGTCATGCCGCAGACGGTCGAGGCCATACATCACGCCAAGGCGGCGAAAGTGCCGATGATCATCGCGATCAACAAGATCGATCGGCCCGAGGCAAAACCGGAACGCGTGCGCACCGAATTGCTCCAGCACGAGATACAAGTCGAGTCGCTGGGAGGTCAGGTGCTGGATGTCGAGGTCTCTGCGACCAAGAAGCTCAACATCGACGGGCTACTCGAAACCATCGCGCTTCAATCGGAGATCCTCGATCTTAAGGCCAATCCGAACCGGCCGGCCGAGGGCACCGTCATCGAGGCCAAGCTTGATCGCGGTCGTGGGCCCGTCGCCACCGTGCTGGTGCAGCGTGGCACCCTGGGCGGCGGTGACCTCGTCGTTGCCGGTGCCGAGTGGGGACGCGTGCGCGCGCTGGTCTCGGATGCCGGCGCGCCCGCGGAGAATGCGGGGCCTTCCACACCGGTCGAAGTTCTGGGCTTCAATGGTACGCCCGAGGCCGGCGATCGTTTGGCGGTCGTGCAGTCTGAGGCCCGCGCGCGCGAAGTTACGGCCTATCGTGGCCGGCAGCGGCGCGACAAAATGGCTGCGCGGGCGACCGGCATGCGCGGCTCACTCGAGCAGATGATGAGCCAGCTGAAATCGGCGGGGCGCAAGGATTTGGCGCTGATCGTAAAGGCCGATGTGCAGGGCTCGCTGGAAGCGGTGATCGGCACGATCGAGAAGCTTGCTACTGATGAAGTCGGCGCACGCGTCATTCATTCGGGCGTAGGCGGCATTACGGAATCGGACGTGACGCTGGCAGAAGCATCAGGCGTGCCCATCATTGGCTTCAATGTGCGGACCCACAAAGAGGCGCGCGAGGCAGCGGAGCGCGCGGGCATCGAACTGCGCTATTACAACGTGATCTACGATCTCGTGGATGACGTCAAAAAGGCGATGTCAGGTTTGCTGGCGCCGAGCGTGCGCGAGACTATGCTCGGCAACGCGACCATTCTGGAAATTTTCAAGGTCTCCAAGGTCGGCAACGTTGCGGGTTGTCGGGTTACCGACGGAGTGGTCGAGCGGGGAGCCAATGTGCGTCTCATTCGCGACAGCGTCGTCGTGCACGAGGGCAAGCTTTCCCAACTCAAGCGCTTCAAAGACGATGTGCGCGAGGTGCTGGCCGGACAGGAATGCGGCATGGCCTTCGAGAATTATCAGGACATGAAGGTCGGCGACGTCATCGAGTGCTACCGGGTGGAGACGGTGCAGCGCTCGCTGTAAGCTCAACTCTTTCGCGCCCGCATTGCATTTAGCCCATCCTCGCTGGGCACGATTTTCTTTGCAGGTTGTGTATGCACGGCCGACTCGTGCACGAAGCGGCATTCGGGATGATCATGACGCGTCGACGACACCAGCGTGAACATGGCACGAGCCAGATGCCTTCACAGCGCCAGCTGCGGGTCGGCGAACTCGTTCGTCACGCGCTCGCCGATATGCTCACGCGCGGCGCCGTGCATGACCCTGTGATCCAGAACCATCTGATCACCGTACCGGAAGTCCGCATGACGGCTGATCTGCAGCTCGCAACCATTTACGTCGTACCTCTCGGCGGACGCGACGCGGACGCCGTGCTTGCGGCCCTCGAGCGCAACAAACGGTTTTTGCGTCGCGAGATTGCCCGGCGGATCAACCTGAAATTCGCACCCGATATCCGGTTCCGGATCGACGAGCGTTTTGATGAAGCCGACCGAATCGAGAAATTGTTGCGAACGCCTGCGGTGCAGCGCGATATCGACAACAAGCCGGAAGACGACGCTTGACACCGCTCAATGCTCAGATGTCCGCGCCGCAGATGCGCAAGCGCGAAAGACGGGACGTACACGGCTGGATCGTGCTCGACAAGCCTGTGGGCATGACCTCGACCCATGCCGTAGGGGTGGTGAAACACCTGTTCCAAGCAAAACGCGCGGGTCACGCGGGCACGCTCGACCCGCTTGCTTCGGGCGTATTGCCGATCGCGCTCGGAGAAGCGACAAAGACCGTCTCTTTCGTCATCGAGGGCCGCAAGGCCTACCGCTTTACCGTGCGCTGGGGCGAGGAGCGCGACACCGATGACGCCGAAGGGCGCGTCACTGCAAGTCGCACCGAGCGGCCGAGCACAGATGAGCTCCGCGCGTTACTGCCGCGCTTCGTCGGCAAAATCGCACAGGTGCCGCCGCGTTTTTCAGCGCTCAAAATCGGCGGCGAGCGCGCCTATGATCTCGCGCGCGAGGGCGAGACCGTGGAAATCGCGCCGCGCTCGGTGGAGATCCATCGGCTGGAGATAATCAAAAGGGCCGATCCAGACCACACAACGTTCATTGCCGAGTGCGGCAAGGGAACCTATGTGCGCGCGCTTGCCCGCGATCTGGGCCGCGCTGCGGGCTGCCTCGGGCACGTCGCGGCGCTGCGCCGCACAGGGGTCGGTCCTTTCGGGGAGGACCTCGCCATGAGCCTTGATCGATTGCAACGTCCTTCCTCCACCGAGGCCGCGACGCTCGAGGGAGCAGCCCTTCTGCCGGTCGAGGCTGGCGTGGCCGCCTTACCCACGCTTCGGGTGAGCCCTGGGGACGCGGCGCGGCTGACGCGCGGCCAGGCGGTGCTGCTGCGCGGGCGTGACGCGCCGGTCCTGGCGGGCTGGGTATCGGTCTCCTCCCAAGGGGCGCTGATCGCACTAGCGGAGGTGGAGAAAGGCGAATTGCGCCCGCGGCGCATCTTCAATCTGCCGCGGCGTAAGAGCTCAGAAGGAGTGTGAATGAAGCTCTGTCGACGGCTGCGGATTGTTCCCGCCAGCGACGAGCCGTCACAATTTCCACTGGCGCCGGGACGGGTTTTGCGATATTGCCCGGCTTGCGCGGGCGTCGGCCCGCGCAAATAGTTGTGGTGACCGCGCTGGACGACATCCCGGCCCGGCCGACCGCAACCTCGACAGGATAAGGAAACCCGATGTCGATAACGCCCGGCCGCAAGGCCGAAGTGATCAAGAGCTACGCCATAAAGGCCGGCGATACCGGATCGCCAGAGGTACAGGTGGCGATCCTCTCGGAGCGCATCAACAGCCTTACCGAGCATTTCAAGACCCACGTCAAGGACAACCATTCCCGGCGTGGGCTACTCAAGCTTGTGTCCCAGCGTCGCCAACTTCTGGACTACCTCGCCCGTGTCGACGCGGCTCGTTACAAGTCGTTGATCGAACGGCTGGGTATTCGCCGTTGATGGACCGTGCGCGGGTCTGTTCGCGCGTTTTTGAAGCGGATACCGGGACAAATCCGCTGTTCAGCCGGCGGCGGAGCTGCTGCCGGTTTCGGAAGACGGGCTAACGCCCGTGCGTTCAAATGGAAGGGTCCGAAGGCCATGGCAGGATCGCCGGACGCTGTCTCGGTTTGCGGCATGGCCGCAGACGGCAGCCTCTTGCCGTCTTGCGCATGGCTTTCGCGCCTTCGCAGAAATCATGAAAGACGACCGCAATGTTCGATATCCATCGTGTTGAACTCGACTGGGGAGGGCGAAAGCTCGTCCTAGAAACCGGCAAGATCGCGCGCCAAGCCGACGGCGCCGTAGTCGCCACTTATGGCGAGTCCAAGGTACTGGCGACGGTGGTAGCAGCCAAGGAGCCGCGAGAAGGCGTTGACTTTCTGCCGCTCACCGTCGATTACCAGGAGAAATTTTACGCCGCAGGCCGCATCCCCGGCGGCTATTTCAAGCGGGAGGGCCGTCCCACCGAGAAGGAAACGCTCGTCTCTCGGCTGATCGATCGGCACGTGCGGCCGCTGTTCGCTGAGGGCTGGCGCAACGAAACACAGGTGATCGTGACGACGCTGTCGCACGATCTCGAGAATGATCCCGATATACTGGCGATGATCGCGGCCTCGGCCGCGCTGACCCTCTCGGGTGCCCCCTTCATGGGGCCGATCGGCGCAGCTCGCGTCGGCTTCGGCAACAACGAATACGTGCTCAACCCCCTACTCGACGAGATGACAGAGAGCCAGCTCGACCTCGTGGTCGCCGGCACCCAGGACGCCGTGCTGATGGTCGAGTCGGAAGCAAAAGAACTGAGCGAAGAGGTGATGCTCGGCGCCGTGATGTTCGGCCATCGCCATTTCCAGCCGGTGATCGGGGCCATCATCAAGCTTGCGGAAAAAGCCGCGAAAGAACCGCGCGAGTTGCAGGTAGCGGACACGTCCGCACTCGAGAAGGAGATGCTCGGGCTGGTGGAGGCCGACCTGCGCGCGGCCTATGCCATCGCGAACAAGGCGGAGCGCCACGAGGCCGCAGACGCCGCCAAAGCAAAGGTGGCGGCGCATTTCTGCCCGGAGGGGGTGGAGAACCCTCGCTATTCCAAGCAACAGGCCGCCGACGTATTCAAGACCCTCGAAGCCAAGATCGTGCGATGGAACATCCTCGACACCGGTCGGCGCATCGATGGCCGAGACGTGAAGTCGGTGCGTCCGATTGCCTGTGAGGTCGGAGTGCTACCCCGTGCACACGGCTCGGCGCTATTCACCCGCGGCGAGACGCAGGCCTTGGTGATAGCAACGCTCGGCACCGGCGAGGATGAGCAATGGATCGACGCGTTGCAAGGGACTTACAAGGAGACATTCCTTCTGCATTACAATTTCCCGCCATTTTCCGTAGGCGAGACCGGTCGGATGGGCGGGCCGCGTCGGCGCGAAATAGGTCACGGAAAGCTCGCCTGGCGAGCCATCCATCCGATCCTGCCGCCGCATCACGAATTCCCATATACGTTGCGCGTGGTGTCGGAGATCACGGAATCAAACGGCTCATCCTCGATGGCGACCGTGTGCGGCACCTCGCTCGCGCTGATGGATGCGGGCGTCCCAGTCAAGCGTCCAACCGCCGGCATCGCCATGGGCCTCATTCTCGAAGACAGTCGATATGCCGTGCTCTCCGATATCCTGGGTGACGAGGATCATCTCGGTGATATGGACTTCAAGGTAGCCGGTACCGAGCGGGGCGTGACCTCGCTTCAGATGGACATCAAAATCGCCGGCATTACCGAGGAGATCATGCAGGTTGCGCTCAGCCAGGCGAGGGAGGGGCGGATGCATATCTTGGGCGAAATGGCAAAGGCCATCGCCCAGCATCGTGCCCAACTCGGGGAACACGCGCCGCGTATCGAAGTATTCAATATCCCGGTCGACAAGATTCGCGAGGTGATCGGTTCCGGCGGGAAGGTAATTCGCGAGATCGTCGAAAAGACCGGCGCCAAGATCGACATTTCCGACGATGGAACGGTGAAGGTGGCGTCCGCGCACGGCGATGCGATGAAGGCGGCGATCAACTGGATCAAATCGATCGCCTCTGAACCCGAAGTTGGTCACATCTATGATGGCACAGTCGTCAAGGTGATGGACTTTGGCGCTTTCGTAAATTTCTTCGGGGCTAAGGATGGCCTCGTGCACATCAGCCAGCTGGCGCCGCGCCGAGTGCAGAAAGTTACCGACGTGGTCAAGGAAGGCGACAAGGTCAAGGTCAAGCTGCTCGGCTTCGATGAGCGAGGCAAAGTGCGCCTTTCCATGAAAGTCGTGGACCAGACGACCGGCGAGGACTTGGAAGCGAAGCAGAAGGCCGAGGCCGAGCAGCATCGCAGCGATCACCAGCGCGAGGCGGCAAGCGCAGAATAGTCGCCCGCAGACCGCCTTCTCATCGCGCGACGATCGACCTCGTCTCCTGCTGGCGGGCTCACTGCATCGCGGACTAGCGCCCAGGATCCGGACCGGGGATGACAGCCAGAGCAATGATCTTCATCCTATGCCCGCGCGCTTGAGGGCAGAGTCGCGAGACAGAGATTGGAGATCAAGCGCTCACGTTGGCGCTGTCATGCCCGGTGCGGCAGCTTGCCTTACTGTGCCGCGTCCTTGGCGATCGCGCGCTCATTCGCCGCGCTTTCGTCCTTGAGCGAGCCGGGATGCGGCATGGCAATGACGTTGTAGCCGGAATCTACAAAATGAACGTCACCGGTGACCCCGGTTGAGAGATCCGAAAGCAGATAGAGCGCCGCACCCCCGATCTCCTCCAGCGTCACGCCTCGGCGCAATGGTGAGTGGCGTTGCTGGAACGCAAACATCTGCCGCGCGTCGCTGATACCCGCCCCGGCGAGCGTGCGGATCGGCCCAGCCGAGATAGCGTTGACGCGGATCGCTGCAGGGCCGAGATCGACCGCGAGATAGCGTACCGACGCTTCTAGCGCCGCCTTCGCAACCCCCATGACATTGTAATTCGGCATCGCCCGCTGCCCGCCATTGTAGGTGAGCGTGAGCAGAGCGCCACCGGCCGGCATCAGCGCCGCCGCGCGCTTCGCCACTTCGGTGAAGGAGAAGCAGGAGATGATCATAGTACGCACGAAGTTCTCGCGCGTAGTGTCGGCGTAGCGGCCCTTGAGTTCGTTCTTGTCGGAGAAGGCGATGGCGTGGACCACGAAATCGAGCGACCCCCATTTCTCGGCAATGGTGGCAAATGTGGCGTCGAGCGAGTCGATCTGCTCGACATCGCAGGGTAGCAGGAGCGAGGCTCCCACCGATTCCGCGAGCGGCTTGACGCGCCGGCCGAGCGCTTCGCCCTGATAGCTGAAAGCGAGCGTCGCCCCGTGAACAGCCAGCGTCCTGGCAATGCCCCATGCGATAGAGTGATCGTTGGCGACCCCCATAATCAGGCCGCGCTTGCCCTGCATCAATTGTGTCATAGCACCCGAATTTGCCGCTCTGCGTCCCGCTTCTCGCGCGGGCATGAATTGACTGTCATGCGTCGCTTAGACATCGAGGCGCTTGAGTACAACCGAAGCGTTGGTGCCACCGAATCCGAACGAGTTCGACAACACGCAGCCGAGCTTCACGTCATCACGCCGCTCGCGCACAATGGGCACGTCAGCGAAAGCCGGATCGAGATTATCGATATTGGCGCTTTCACATATGAAGCCATTGTTCATCATCAGCAAGGAGTAGATTGCCTCCTGTGCGCCAGCAGCCCCAAGCGAATGGCCGGTAAGTGATTTCGTTGCCGAAATCGGCGGGCAGCGCTCGCCAAAGACCTCGCGGATCGCCTCGATCTCCTTGATGTCTCCAATTGGGGTCGAGGTCGCGTGCGGATTGATGTAGTCGACCGGCGCCTTGACACTGTCCAGCGCCATCCGCATGCAGCGGACGGCGCCCTCGCCCGAAGGCGCCACCATGTCGAAGCCATCGGAGGTGGCGCCGTAGCCGGCCACTTCACCGTAAATGCGCCCGCCGCGCGCTTTGG
>Ga0126377_10000001_pt1 | contig 96046 bp, 87 predicted proteins | sample PanSoiMetPlot_22_FD_92647 | JGI IMG/M metagenome (GOLD analysis project Ga0126377, IMG submission 92647) | Tropical forest soil microbial communities from Panama - MetaG Plot_22 | ecosystem: Environmental > Terrestrial > Soil > Tropical forest > Bulk soil | place: Panama | collected 2016-02-17 | reverse complement strand
TCCTCGTGGCGGCCGCGGTCGCGGCGACCATGGCTTTGGCGGATGCGCCGGCCGTCGGCCTGGCGCGGCGCGTGCCGGAGTGGTTGATCACCGCTTTCGATGAATTCACCGACTTCGGAAAATCGGTCTGGTGCCTGGTGCCGATCGCGCTGCTGCTGGTGGTGCTGGCCCTGCTGGCGTCGCCGACGTTGCCGCTGATGTCACGGCGCGTGCTTGCCGCGGTCGCGGTGCGCCTCGGATTCCTGTTCCTGGCGATCGGCTTGCCCGGCCTGTGCTTCACCGCGGCGAAGCGGCTCATCGGGCGGGCGCGGCCGCTGGTCGAGGGCGGCGCCGATCCCTTCATCTACCGTCCGCTCGGCTGGAACGTCGAATATGCGAGCCTGCCGTCCGGCCATGCCATCGACGCCTTCGCCATCGCCACCGCGCTCGGCGCGCTGTGGCCGCGGGCGCGCCCGTTGCTGTGGGTCTACGCCGTGTTCATTGCCATGAGCCGGGTCGTGCTGACCGCGCATTTTCCGAGCGACGTGATCGCCGGCGCCGTCATCGGGGTGGTCGGTGCGCTCCTGGTGCGCGATTGGTTCGCGGCCCGTGGGCTGGCATTTCTCTTTGAGCCGAATGGCGTTATTCGGCCGCTTCCGGGGCCTTCTCTTGCGCGCATGAAAAGGGTTGCCCGAGGGCTCATCGCCCCATAAGAAGCTCGCGCCATTCCAGGGTACGAGCCGCGGCGACGCGGCGATTTCGGGCAGAATATGAACGAGTTGTCCGCAAGCGGCGCCCCGCCGACCGTTTCCGTCGTCGTTCCGGTGCGGAACGAGGCCGGCAACATTGCGCCGCTCATCACCGAGATATCGACCGCGCTCGGCAACGGCCTCAGCTTCGAGATCATCTACGTCAACGACGGCTCGACCGACAAAACCGAATCCGAGTTGACGCTGCTGATGGCGAGTCGCCCCTGGCTGCGGCAGGTCAAGCACGCTACGTCATGCGGCCAATCGGCGGCGGTCTCTACCGGCGTGCGGCATGCCCGCGCGCCGGTTGTCGTGACGCTCGACGGCGACGGCCAGAACGATCCCGCCTTCATTCCGGAGTTGCTCAAGGTGTTGGCGGCGGGCGCGCCGCGCGTCGGCCTGGTGGCCGGCCAGCGGATCGGCCGCAAGGCGACCGGGTTCAAAAAATTCCAGTCGCGCTTCGCCAATGCGGTGCGCGGCTTCGTGCTGCGCGACGGCACCCGCGACACCGGCTGCGGACTGAAAGCGTTCCGCCGCGATCTTTTCCTGGCGCTGCCGTATTTCGACGGATTGCACCGGTTTCTGCCGGCGCTCGTGCGGCGCGAGGGCTACCACATCGGCTACGTGGACGTCGTGGATCGTCCGCGCCGCGCCGGCACATCGAATTACGGCATGTGGGACCGCCTCTGGGTCGGGATCCTCGATCTCATGGGGGTGTGGTGGCTGATCCGCCGCCGGCGCCACGTGCCGCACGTTCTGGAGGTGAAACGGAATGCTGATTGATCTCTCACAGGCGGTCGGCAGCTATCTGCACGAAGTCTTCGTGGCCAAGTTCCAATGGTGGGTGCTGCTCGGCTATGTCGCGCAGATCATGTTCACCATGCGCTTCGTGGTGCAATGGATCGCCTCCGAGCGCGCGGGCAAGATGGTGATGCCGATCGCGTTCTGGTTCTTCTCGATCGGGGGCGGCGTGCTGCTGTTCGGCTATGCGCTCTACATCCGCGACCCGGTCTTCATCCTGGGGCAGGGGTTCGGCGTCTTCGTCTATGCTCGTAATCTCTATTTCGAGCTGCGTGATCGGCACAAGGCCGCGGCCGCCACGTGAATTCCAGGAATGTTACCGGAGTCTTGTTGCCGCGTCGCCGTGCGATGCTATGCTTGCCGTAAGCTCATTCTAAAATGCGGGAGGAAGCGATGACGTTGAGCGTTGAGACGACATCCGCACGCCCCAAGGCCACGAGCGCGGTCGAGGTGATTCCGACCGGGCGTGCGCTCGGCGCCGAGATCAGGGGTGTCGACCTCAAGACCCTCGACGAGGCCGCGTTCGCGCGGGTAGTGGACGCCTGGCACGAGCATTCGGTGGTGCTGGTTCGCGGTCAGTCACTCAGCGATCAGGATCTGATCGCCTTCAGCCGCCGCCTGGGCGATCTCGACTGGGCGCCGATCCAGGAGAACGGGCGCCGTTTCGTCGAGGGCCTGCCGGAGATCTATATCGTCTCCAACGTCAAGGTGAACGGAGAAGCCATCGGCAGCCTCGGCGACGGCGAAGCGGTCTGGCATACCGACATGTCGTATCTGGACGTCCCGCCGAAGGCGAGCATGCTCTATTCGCTCGAGATTCCACCGACCGGCGGCAATACCTCGTTCTGCACCATGTACGGCATCTACGAGAGGCTGCCCGGAGAGCTCAAGGCGCGTATCACCGGGCTGAAGATCAAGCACGATGGCACCTACAACAGCGGCGGCTATGTCCGCCAGGGCGTAACGCCGACCGACGATCCCGTAACGTCGCCTGGCGCCGTCCATCCGCTCGTGTGCACGCATCCCAACACCGGCCGGCGCATGCTCTATCTCGGCCGCCGCCGCAACGCCTATCTCATCGGGCTGCCGCTCGCGGAATCCGAGGCGCTGCTCGACGAGCTCTGGAGCTTCGTCGATCGACCCGAATTCGCCTGGGAGCACGTCTGGCGCGTCGGCGACCTCGTGCTGTGGGACAACCGTTGCACCATGCACCGGCGCGACGCATTCGATGCGGGAAGCCGGCGGATCATGCACCGCACCCAGGTCAAAGGCGAGCAGCGGCCGTCCTGAATTCGACAGTGAGGCGACCCCATGCGGCTTGCTCGCCGACAATTCCTCGGTCTCGCGGCGGCGGCATGTGCGTGCGCGCCGCGGCTCGCATGGGCGCAGGCCTATCCCGACCGGCCAGTGCGCATGATCGTTCCCTATGCGCCGGGCGGACCGACCGACGTGATCACCCGCCTCGTCGCGCAACGGCTGTCGGAGCATGTCGGCAAGCAGTTCTTCGTCGAGAATGTCGGGGGCGGGGGCGGCAATATCGGCATGGGACGCGGGGCGAAATCGGCGCCCGACGGCTACACACTGCTGGTCGTCAATCCGAGCTACGTCATCAATCCGACGCTCTACGAGAAAGTCCCCTACGAGCTCGAGAAGGACTTCGATCCTGTCACGCTGATGGTCGCCACCACCCTGGTGATCACGGTGCACCCGTCGGTGCCGGCGCAGACGATGAAAGACCTCGTTGCGCTGATCAAGGCCAATCCCGGCAAGTACAGCTACGCGTCGCCGGGAACGGGGACGCCCGGCCATCTGGTGGGCGAGACCTTCCGCCTGTCGCTCGGTCTCGACCTCGTGCATGTCCCGTTCAACAGCGCGGGCCTGGCGGTTGGCGCATCGGTCGCGGGCCACACGCCGATCTGCTTCGCCTCGCCGTCGCCGGCCGCGCAGCAGGTGATCGAAGGACGGCTGCGCGCGCTCGCGGTGACCAGCAAAGCGCGGTCTCAGGCGCTGCCGAACGTGCCCACGACTGCGGAGGCCGGCTATCCCGGCGTCGCGGGCGACAACTGGCAGGGCGTCGTTGTCCCGGCCGGAACGCCGAAAGAGATCGTCGCCACCGTCCACCGTGAGATCAACAAGGTCATCGCGCTGCCGGACGTGAAGGAGCGCCTGGCCGTGCTGGGCTTCGAGCCGGTCGCGAGCACGCCCGAGGAATTCGCCGCGCTCGCCAAGCGCGAATTCGCCTCGTGGGCCGAGGTCATCCGGAAGTCCGGCATCAAGGCACAGTGACGATTGTTGGGCTCACCGTGCCGCCGCGAGCGCGGCGAAACCGCGTTCGAGATCGCCAATGAGATCGTCGACGTCCTCGAGCCCGATGTGGAAGCGCACGGTCGGCCCGCCCGGCGCCCATTTGGTCGCGGTGCGGATCGGCGTGCAGTCGAACGGGATGGCCAGGCTCTCGAAGCCGCCCCAGGATGCGCCGATGCCGAACAAGGCGAGCTCGTCGAGGAACGCATGGACCGCGGTGGTCGTGGCCGGCTTGAGCACGATGCTGAAGAGCCCGCTCGCGCCGGAAAAGTCGCGCTGCCAGGTCGCATGGCCGGGGCAGCTCGCCAGCGCGGGGTGCAGCACGCGGGCCACTTCCGGCCGCTCGCTGAGCCAGCGCGCGACCTTCAGGCCCGCCTGGTAATGGGCGGCCAGGCGCACGCCCAAGGTGCGCAATCCGCGCAGGCCGAGGTAGATGTCGTCCGGGCCGACGCAGAGCCCCAGGGCGTGCACCGTATCGCGCAGCCGCCCAAACGTCGCCTCGTTGGCCGAGACGGTGCCGAGCATCACGTCGGAATGGCCGCCGACATATTTGGTAGCGGCTTGGATCGACAGATCGACGCCTTTGTCGAAGGCGCGGAAATAGAGCGGGCTGGCCCAGGTATTGTCCATCAGCACGATCGCGCCCTTGGCGTGCGCGGCCGCCGCGATTGCCGGCACGTCCTGCACCTCGAACGAGAGCGATCCGGGCGCTTCCACGAACACGGCGCGGGTGTTGGGCTCGATCAGCGCCGCGATGCCGGCGCCGATCAACGGGTCGTAATAGGTCGTCCTGATGCCGTAGCGCGTGAGCACGCCGTCGCAGAATTTGCGGGTGGGCTGATAGGCGCTGTCGGTCACCAGCAGGTGGTCGCCGGCCCCGAGCACGGACAGGAGCGCTGTCGAGATCGCCGTCAGCCCCGAGGGCAAGAGCGCGACGCCGGCGCAGCCGGGCCCTTCGAGCTCGCGCAGCGCGTTTTCGAGCGCTTCCGACGTGGGGGTGCCGCGGCGGCCATAGACGTAACGGGCGCGGCGGGCGGCGAAATCCCCGGCGCTCGGATAAAGTACAGTCGAGGCATGATAAACTGGCGGATTGACGAAGCCGTGATTCTCCGCGGTATTGCGCCCGCCGGTCACCAGACGCGTCGCCGGCTTCAGCGGCGGGTGCGAAGGGTCGGCTTCGGTCTTCTTGGTCATGCGTGGTCTAGGCTTCGGTGTCCGCCGCCCCCGCTCGGGGACGAATTGGCATGATTCCAGACACGCGGGACATAGGTCGTAACATGTGGTCATGGCGACACATGGCGTCACCGTCAACCCCTTGACCGGGATGCCCGATCGTTCTGAGATAGCGTCCGGACCACGACGGGGGCCGGCACGGGCAGTGCTGGAAAATGGCGTCGGCCGGGACGTCAGCGCACTCCGAATAGTGGCATTCAACCTATACCTCCAAAAATGGCGCCAAAAATCGCGCCGAGCTCCACGCAAGTGACGGTCAACGCCCGACAAGGTGTGTCCCCATGAAAGGCTGCTCCATGAAACGCAAAATCGTTCTGTTCGGCGCGACTTTCGTGCTCGGCTTTTCAGTCGCCGCGGCGTCGGCGCAGACGCTCAAGGCGGTGAAGGAGCGGGGCTCGCTGCTCTGCGGCGTCGGCCAGGGAGTGGCGGGTTTTTCCCTTCCCGATGACAAGGGCAACTGGACCGGCTTCGACGTCGATTTCTGCCGGGCGATCGCTGCCGCGGTCTTGAACGATCCGACCAAGGTCAAATTCATTCCGCTCTCGTCCAAGGATCGTTTCGAGCCGCTCAAGACCGGCGGCATCGACGTGCTCTCGCGCAACACCACCTGGACGCTGTCGCGCGACGTGTCCTACGGAAATTTCGCCGGCGTGACCTATTACGACGGCCAGGGATTCATGGTGCGCAAGGCGCTCAAGGTTAATTCGGCGCTCGAGCTCAACGGCGCCTCGGTCTGCACTCAGACCGGCACCACCACCGAGCTCAATCTCGCCGACTACTTCCGCGCCAACAACATGAAATATGAGGTGATAGCGTTCGCCACGGCCGACGAGACCGTCAAGGCCTACGAGGCGGGACGCTGCGATGTGTTCACCACCGACATCTCGCAGCTCTATGCCGAGAAGCTCAAGCTCACCAACATGAACGACCATGTCATTCTGCCGGAGGTCATCTCCAAGGAGCCGCTCGGTCCATTGGTGCGGCATGGCGACGATCAGTGGTTCGACATCGTCAAGTGGACGCATTTCGCCATGCTCAATGCCGAGGAGCTCGGCATCTCCTCCAAGAACGTCGACGAAGCGTTGAAGTCGAACCAGCCGGAGATCAGGCGGCTGCTGGGCGTGGAAGGCAATTTCGGGGAGCAGCTCGGCCTGACCAAGGACTGGGCTGTGCGCATCGTCAAGCAGGTCGGCAACTACGGAGAAGTATTCGAGCGCAACGTGGGAACCGGCTCGAGGCTCGGCATCAGCCGCGGCATCAACCGGCTGTGGACTAAGGGCGGCATCCAGTACGCGCCACCGGTGCGCTAGGCCGCTCCCGGTGCGGCCGGACCGTCGTCGCATACATTCGAGGACACGCTTCGCGGACCAATGAGACGAGAGGGAGCGGGTGTCGGTCCAAATCGAACGCGCCGCGGCTCCACCCCGGGTCGCCGCTTACAACAACCCGAAGGTCCGGGCGGTTTTCTATCAACTCGTTCTGCTCGCGCTGGTGCTCTGGTTCGGCTACGAATTCGCTCTCAACGCGAAGGCCAATCTCGACGCACAAAGGATCACCAGCGGCTTCGGCTTTCTCGACACCACGGCCGGGTTCAGCGTCAACCAGTCGCTCATTCCGTATAACGAGACCGACACATATGGCCGCGTGTTCCTGGTGGGCCTGCTCAACACGCTGCTCGTCGCCGGGATCGGGATCGTGCTGGCCACCACGCTCGGTTTCATCATCGGCATTACGCGGCTGTCACCCAATTGGCTCATTGCGAGGCTGGCCGGCGGTTATGTCGAGCTGATCCGCAATCTGCCGCTCCTGTTCCAGATCCTGTTCTGGTACCTCGCGGTGCTGGGAACCTTGCCGGGGCCGCGGCAAAGTATTTCGATCTTTGGCGAGATCTTCCTCAACAACCGCGGGGTCATCGTGCCTGCGCCCGTGGCCGGTGAGGGCGCCGGTTATGTCGTCGCCGCCTTTGCTCTGGGCGTGATCGCGGCCATCGCGCTGCGGTTCTGGGTCAGGCGGCGGCAGGACCGCACCGGCCAGCCGTTTCCGCTGTTCTGGACCTGCTTGGCACTCGTCGTCGGCTTGCCGCTCGTCGTGCTGGTCGCGACCGGATTTCCCATCAGCTTCCAGAAGCCCGAGCTTCGCGGCTTCAACTTCGTCGGCGGAATTCGATTGCTGCCCGAGTTCGTTGCGCTGCTCATCGCGCTCGCGACCTACACCGCCGCCTTCATCGCCGAGATCGTCCGCGCCGGCATCCTGGCGGTTCCGCGCGGGCAGACCGAGGCCGCGCTCGCGCTCGGCTTGCGGCGCGGGGCGACGCTGCGCCTCATCGTGGTGCCGCAGGCGCTGCGCGTGATCATACCTCCGCTGACCAACCAGTATCTCAATCTCACCAAGAACTCTTCGCTGGCGGTCGCGGTCGGCTATCCCGACCTGGTCGCGGTCTTTGCCGGCACCACGCTCAGCCAGACCGGGCAGGCGATCGAGATCATCGCCATCACCATGGCGGTTTATCTCGCGATCTCGCTGATCACCAGCGCGCTGATGAACTGGTACAACGCCCATATCCGGGTGGCGGAACGCTGATGGCGGAGCAATCATCCTACGTCCGTCGCGCGCTCGCGGAGCCGCAGCCACCGCCGGTGGGCGAGGGCGTGCTCGCCCGGATGCGTGCGCGACTGTTCGACGGCGTCTTCAACACCGTCCTGACCATCATCAGCGCCGCCATCATCATCGCGCTCGTCTGGCCGACGTTCAAGTTCCTGATTCTCGATGCGGTCTGGAAGGGATCGAGCCGTGTCGATTGCCTGCCGGAAACGGTCGGCCGCCAGGTCGGCGCCTGCTGGCCGTTCATCCAAGCCAAGTTCATCCAGTTCATGTACGGCTTCTATCCGGACAGCGAGCAGTGGCGGGTCAACCTCACATATGTGCTGGGATTGATCCTGCTCGTCCCTTTGCTAATTCCGCGCGTGCCGGGCAAGCGGCTCAACGCGATCCTGTTCTTCGGGGTCTTTCCGGTCGTCGGCTTTTTTCTGCTGGTCGGCGGAGTGCTCGGGTTGCCGCACGTGGAGACCGGTCTCTGGGGCGGCCTGCTCATCACCCTGGTGATCTCCTTCACCGGCATCATGTTCTCGCTGCCACTCGGGGCCCTGCTCGCGCTCGGGCGACGGTCCGAGCTGCCGATCATCCGCACGCTGAGCATTATTTTCATCGAGTTCTGGCGCGGGGTACCGCTGATCACGGTGCTGTTCTTCGCGACCTACATGCTGCCTTTTTTCCTGCCTGCCAGTTGGGAGATCGACGCGCTCGCCCGCGTGCTGATCGGGGTGGTGCTGTTCTCCGCGGCCTATATGGCGGAGGTCGTGCGGGGCGGTTTGCAGGCGATCCCGCGCGGCCAGTTCGAGGGGGCGATGGCGCTCGGGCTCGGCTACTGGCGCATGATGGGGCTAGTCGTTTTGCCGCAGGCATTGCGCCTGGTCATTCCCGGTATCGTCAATTCCTTCATCTCGCTGTTCAAGGATACGACCCTGGTGCTGATCGTGGCGATTTTCGACCTGCTGGGGCAGCTGCGGGCGGCCTTTTCCGATCCGAACTGGGCGACGCCGGTGACCCTTTTCACTGGATTTGCCTTCGCCGGTATCATCTATTTTCTCGTGAGCTTCGGAATGTCCCGCTATGCGCTGTTCGTGGAGCGGCGTTTGAACACTGAGCAGGCGCGCTGAGATCATGACCGGTCGCGAGTCAGGGCCCGAGAAATCGACCCGCGGGCCTGCGCTCGCCATGCGCACGACCGAGCACCAGGTGGCGGTCGAGATCATCGGGCTCAACAAGTGGTTCGCGTCGTTCCACGTGTTGCGCGACATCGATCTCAATGTGCAGCGCGGCGAGCGCATCGTCATTTGTGGCCCGTCGGGCAGTGGCAAGTCGACGTTGCTGCGTTGCATCAATCGCATCGAAGGCTGGCAACGCGGCCGCGTCATCGTCGACGGTTTGGAGCTGACCGACGACCTCAAGAAGATCGACGAGGTGCGCCGCGAGGTCGGCATGGTGTTCCAGCAGTTCAACTTGTTTCCACATCTGACGGCGCTGGAAAACTGCACGCTGGCGCCGATCTGGGTACGCCAGCTGCCGAAACGAGAGGCCGAGGAGATCGCCCGGCATTATCTCGCGCGCGTGCGCATCCCGGAGCAGGCCAACAAATATCCGTCCCAGCTTTCGGGCGGCCAGCAGCAGCGGGTCGCGATTGCACGCGCGCTCTGCATGCAGCCCAAGATCATGCTGTTCGACGAGCCCACCTCCGCGCTCGACCCGGAAATGGTCAAAGAGGTGCTCGACACCATGGTCGGCCTCGCGCTCGACGGCATGACCATGGTGGTGGTGAGCCACGAGATGGGATTTGCCCGCCAGGTCGCGAACCGCATGGTGCTGATGGATGCCGGCCAGATCATCGAAATAAACGAGCCCGGGGCGTTCTTCGATCATCCCCGGCACGAGCGCACCAAGCTGTTCCTGAGCCAGATCCTGCGCTGAGCCTTTCTCGCAGACGCTCAGGCCGCGCGCACCGTCGCCAGGAATTTCTCGACCGCAGCCTTGATGCCCGCGCCTTCGCCGGACAGGACCTTGGCCGAGGCAAGCACCCGGCCGGAGGCCTCGCCGGTCTCGCTCGCGGCGCGGTTGACATCGCCGATATTGTCGGCGACGCGCGCGGCGCTTCGCGCGGCATTTTCCACGTTGCGGGAGATCTCGCCCGTGGTCGCGCTCTGCTGCTCGACCGCGGTCGCGATCACCATCGCGATCTCCGAGATGCGGCCGATGGTCGTCCCGATCTCCTTGATCGCGGTGACGGACTCCTGGGTCGCCGCCTGCATCTCGGCGATCTGCGCGCTGATCTCGTCGGTCGCCTTCGCGGTCTGGGTGGCGAGCGTCTTCACTTCCGCCGCCACCACGGCAAAGCCTTTGCCGGCCTCGCCCGCGCGCGCGGCTTCGATGGTGGCGTTGAGCGCCAGGAGGTTGGTCTGCTCGGCGATATCGGTGATGAGCTTCACCACGTTACCGATACGGGTGGCGGCTTTCGACAGCTCGGCGATGCGGCTGTCGGTCTGGTCCGCCTGATGGACGGCGTCGGTGGCGATGCGGCTCGACTCCTGCACGTGCCGGCTGATTTCGGATACCGAGCTGGTCAGCTCGTGTGTCGCGTGGGCGACCGACTGCACGTTGACGGAGGCCTCCTGCGAGGCGCCCGCGACGACGTCCGAGAGCTGTCGCGTGGTGTCGGCATTGCTGGTGAGTGTGCTCGCGGCGCCCTCGAGCTCGTTCGACAGCCGCGACACCGAGGTGACGATGTTGCCGACGTCGGCCTCGAACCCGTCCGCCAGCCGATGCATCTCGGTCCTGCGCTCGGAGGCGGCGGCCCGCTTCGCCGCGTCCTCCTGATCGGCCTCATGGCGCGCACGCTCGATCGCCTTGGCCTTGAACTGCTCGACGGCGTGCGCCATAGCGCCGATCTCGTCGTTGCGGTCGAGCCCGGGCAGGACCACGTTGAAATCGCCGGCCGCGAGCTTCTGCATGTCGCGGACCATGACCCGGATGGGAGAGGTGACGCCCCGCGTCATGAACAGCGTCACGCCGATCAGGAGCAGGCCGATCGCTCCCGCGCCGGCCACCATCCACCGCGTCAGCGCCGCGCCGTGGGCGAGCTGAGCGTCGATCGTCGAATCGACCTCGATGACGCCGCGCACGTCGTTGAGCTTCCAATCGGTCTTCGGCGATCGTGGATCGGAATTGTGGCAGTTGATGCAGGATTGGCTCGACATCTTGTCTGCCACCGCCACGCGCACGACCTCGCGCCCGTCGCGAGTTTCCACGCGCGAGAATGTTTCATCGGGATGCGCGTTGAGAAAGGCCCAGGCCTCGGTCTGAAACGCGTCGAGCTTGCGGTCCTTGCGGTCCGGAAACGGATATTGGCTGTAGAGGCTGATGGTCGAGTCGTTGCTCTTGAGGGCGCCGCTCAGGTCGTGAAGGAAGGTCGCCGGCAGCGGAATCGCCGCGTTGTTGACCTGGTGATCGTGAGTGGCCTTGAACGTCCCGCCCTTGACGACCTTGTTGACCACGTTGTCCGAGTAATACGCCCGGATGATCTTGAGCTCAGCGGCGGCCTGTTGGTTGGCGAGAACGGCGTCATTGACGGCGACGCTGGCGACGATGCGAGGGACGATCGCCCAGATCAATAGGATCGCGAGCAGGATCGTCAGCGGAAGCGGGAGAATGAGCCGCCACGCGAAGCTGCCGCTGTCTTGCATTTGGCCGCTCTGAAATGACCGGGAGGAAACCGTGGAATGGCTCATGTTGCGGCCGAAAATTGCCGACGAGGCGCCGTACAATCGGCGATTAATGTAAAGGAAGCGTTGACCGTAACGATCGGGACTACTCAATCGCCGCCGCCGCGTCCCGAAAGTCTCGCAGAAGCAAGCGTTTAAGCTGCCCGGATTGCAGATTGGATCAGGCCGATATCAGCGCGCCAGCGAGCCGCCGGCCTTCTTCCAGGCGTCAATGCCGCCCTGAATATGACAGGCGGAGGCGAGGCCCGCGTCCTGCGCCGCCTGCACCGCCATCGCCGAGCGCTCCCCGAAGGCGCAGTAGAAGACGATGCGCTTGCCGGTCGCGCGGGCGAGCTCGTGCAGCATGCCGCCGGGACGGACATTGGCGGCGAGGTCGGGGTAGGGGGCGTGCAGCGATCCCGGGATGACGCCGTGCTTCTCGCGCTCGGTGCGTTCCCGCAGATCGACCAGCGTCACGTTCGGCGTGCCCGCGAGCGGCATGGCTTCGGTCGCGCTCATCGCCCAGCCGCGTCGCGCGATCTCCGCCTGGGCCAGCCCGACGCGCATGTTGGCGGGCACCGCGACGTCCATCATCTTCGGGTTGGGCAGGTTGAGGCGGCTCATCAGGTCGGCATATTCGTCGATCGATTTCACCTGCAGGCGCGGATTGAACGCCTTTTCCTCGCCGATGGTCGAGACTGTCTCGCCCTTGTAGTCGTGGGCCGGGAATACCATGGTCTCGTCGGGCAGGCGCAGCAGCTTGTTGAAGATCGAATCGTATTGCGCGCGGGAATCGCCGTTCTGGAAATCGGTGCGGCCGGTGCCACGGATCAACAGGGTGTCGCCGGTGAACACGCGGTCGCGCATCAGGAAGCTGTAGGAATCATCGGTGTGACCGGGTGTATAGAGCACGTCGAGCGCCACGCCTTCGATCGTGAGCTTGTCGCCCTCCGACAGCCGCATCGACACCACGTCTACTTTGCTGTGCTCACCCATCACGGTGATGCAGTGGGTGCGGTCGCGCAATGCGCCGAGCCCGGTGATGTGGTCGGCATGCAGGTGGGTGTCGACGGCCTTGACCAGCTTCAGATCGAGCTCGCTCACCAGCTGGATGTAGCGATCGACCTTCTCCAGCACGGGATCGATGATCAGCGCCTCACCACCGCGCCGGCTGGCGAGCAGATAGGTGTAAGTGCCCGACACGCTGTCGAAGAGCTGGCGAAAGATCATCAGGCTGCCTCGTCGATGCGGGGACTTCCGAATCCCCTCCAACCTTGCGCCCGACAATATAATTCTTCTCCGCTTCTTCAAAAGGGGGAAACGGCAATCTATAGCGACCAACTATTCCAGGTAGATCATTTTCCTGGTCATCCCGCCGTCGATGACGAAATTGGCGCCGGTGATGAAGCCCGTACGCTGGCGGTCGATAAGGAAGGCGACGATTTCCGCGATGTCCTCGGGCCGCCCGGCTCGCCCAACGGGGTGTTGCAGGTGGTCCTTGCGGCGCAATTTCTCGTTGGGGTTGGTGACGATCCAACCGGGGCTGATGCAGTTGACCCGCACATTCGGGCCTAGGCTGATGGCCAGTGCATGGGTGAGCGCCAGCAGCCCGCCCTTGGAGGCGGAATAGGATTCCGTGTTGGGCTCGGACATCAGGGCGCGGGTCGAGGCGACGGTCACGATAGCGCCGCCCGCCGCGCGCAGCGGCTTCTCGGCGGCGCGGGCAAACAGGAATGCGGCCGTCAGATTGGTGTCGAGAACCTTTCGCCACTCGGCGAGCGTGAGCTGGCGCAAGGGCTTACGGATCATGATGCCCGCATTGGAGACGAGCGCATCGAGCCGGCCGAATTGGTCCGTGACCGCCGCGACCGCTCGTTGCGCGGTCTCCTCGTCCGCCACATCGCCCTCGATCACGGCGACGTGGCGGCCATGAGCGGCATGGGCCCGTGTGAGCCCCGACTTCGGCAGATCCACCACGCCCACGCGCCAACCATCATCGAGCAGACGACGTGCGATCGCGCGGCCAATGCCGTGCGCTGCCCCAGTGACGATTGCGGTCGGGGCTTTGCCGCGCGCCATTACTCGGGCTTTGGTTCGATCGGGAGATCGTTGCGCGCGCCCCATTCGGTCCAGGAGCCGTCGTAGAGCGCCTTGGGCTCCTTGCCGAGCGCGTCGAGCGCAAACCACAACGTGGCCGCCGTGACGCCAGACCCGCAGCTGGTGATGACCGGCTTCGAGAGGTCGACACCGCCGGCCGCGAAGCGTTCGGCAATCCGCTCGCGGGAGACAAGCCTGCCGCTCTCGATCAGCTCCGTGACCGGCACGTTGAGCGCGCCGGGCATATGGCCGGGGCGTACGCCCGCGCGCGGTTCCGGCGCCTGCCCAAGGAAGCGGTTGGCGGGCCGCGCGTCCACGACCTGGGCGGACTTCTGCGCCAGCGCGCGCTGCACGTCGGACACGTTTGCGACCACCGCCGCGTTGAGCGCGGCATCGAACTTGCGCGGCGCCCGCTTGACCTCGCCGGCCTCGACGGGCCGGCCTTCCGCTTGCCATTTCGGCAGGCCGCCATCGAGAATGAACACGTTCTTGGCGCCGAACGTACGAAGCGTCCACCATACCCGCGGTGCGCCGCCCAGACCGGCTCCGTCATAGACCACGATGGTGTCGTCGTTGCCGACGCCGAGCGTGCCAACGTCCTGCGAGAACTGCGCGGCGCTGGGCAGCATGTGCGGCAAGGTCGTGGAGTGGTCGGCGATGGCGTCGATGTCGAAGAACACCGCGCCGGGAACGTGGGCGGCCAGATACTCGGCCTTGGCGTCGCGCTTGAGCGCGGGAAGATAGAAGGAGCCGTCGACCACTGTCGTATCGGGCGCGCCCAGGCGCTGGGCAAGCTGGTCCGTGCTCATCAGCCAGCGGGAGGAGGGGATTTCACTCGACATGTCCAAGCTCCCACATTGTGGCTTCGTGTCGCCCTCGACCGCGCTCACGCGAACGCGATCCGCACCCGGCGGTTCAGCTTGCCCTTCTTCTCGATCTGCGTCACGCGCACCGCGCCGATTTCACTGGTCGAATGCACATGGGTGCCGCCGCACGGCTGCAGGTCGTATCCGACGATCTCGATCAGGCGCACACGGCCGGTGCCCATCGGCGGTTTCACCGACATGGTCTTGACCAGGTTTGGCTTGGCGTCGAGCTCCGCGTCAGTGATCCAGCTCGACCGCACCTCGGCGCCGGCTGCGATCATCTTCGCGAGCTTCTGGGTGATCTCGTCCTTGTCGAGACCGGCTTCGGGAATGTCGAAGTCGAGACGTCCGTCCTTGTCGCCGATCGCGCCGCCGGTCACCGGATAGGGCAGCACGGCGGACAGCAGGTGCAGCGCGGTGTGTATGCGCATATGGGCGTAACGCAGGTCCCAGTCGATGACGGCATGGACGGGCTCGCCCACCTTGAGGCTCAGCCCGGTGGCGGCCGCCGGCAGATGCGCGATGACGGTCTTGCCGGCGTCGGTGAAGCTTGCGCCTTCGATCAACACGGCGTCGCCGGTGGCTGTCGTCAGCACGCCACGGTCGGCCGGCTGGCCGCCGGATGCCGCATAGAACACGGTGCGGTCGAGCACGATGCCGCCGGCATCGGTAAGGCCCAGCACCGTGGCGCTGCATTCCTTGAGATAGCTGTCTTCGCGAAACAGGCAGTCGGTCAGCATGGTCAATCAGTGGTTCGAGTTCACATGATTACGCCTTGGCATAAGGCACTTTCACGGTCGTTCGGCGTTCGAGCCAATCGGGCACCGGCAGGCGCTTGGCGCGCAGGAATTCCGGATTGAACAGCTTCGACTGATAGCGCGAGCCGTAGTCGGCAAGGATCGTCACGATGGTGTGCCCCGGTCCCATGTCGCGGGCGAGGCGTATTGCTCCTGCCACGTTGATGCCGGTCGAGCCGCCCATGCAGAGTCCCTCGTGCTCGAGCAGGTCGAAGATGACCGGCACGGCCTCCTCGTCGGGGATCAGATAGGGCTTGTCGACCTTGATATCCTCGATGATGCGGGTGACGCGGCCAAGACCGATGCCCTCGGTGATCGAGCCGCCGTCCGACGCCTTGGCTTCGCCGTGCGCGAACAGGTTGTACATGGCCGCGCCCTTGGGATCAGCGACTCCAATCATGATGTCCTGCTTCTTCTCGCGCAGATAGCTGGCGACGCCCGCAATGGTGCCGCCGGTGCCGATCGCGCAGATGAAGCCGTCCACCTTGCCGCCGGTCTGTTGCCAGATCTCGGGACCGGTCGAGACGTAGTGCGCTTTGCGGTTGTCGAGGTTGTTCCATTGGTCCGCGAACAGGACGCCGTTGGGCTCGTTGTTGCGTAGCTCATCCGCCAGCCGCCGGCCGATGTGCTGATAATTGTTGGGATTGCCGTAGGGGACCGCCGGCACTTCCACGAGGTCGGCCCCGCATAGCCGTAGCATGTCCTTTTTTTCCTGGCTCTGGGTCTCGGGGATGACGATCAGGGTGCGGTAGCCGCGCGCATTGGCGACGAGCGCGAGTCCGATGCCGGTGTTGCCCGCGGTGCTTTCGACCACCAGCCCGCCCGGCTTGATCTCGCCGCGCTTCTCCGCTTCCAGGATCATCTGGCGCGCGGCGCGGTCCTTTACCGACTGGCCCGGATTCATGAATTCGGCCTTGCCGAGGATGGTGCAGCCGGTGGCCTCGGAGGCGCGCTTGAGCGCGATCAACGGCGTGTTGCCGATGGCTCCGATGATTCCGTCGTTGATCTGCATCTGGGCTCGATCCGAATGTCTGGAGGGCGGCCGAACCTAACGCATGTCCCGGGAAAGTGGAAACCGGCTTTCCGAAAAGGACATGCGCCTCGAGATGACCCCACTTTCGTCCGACAAGCGTGCCATTGGTTTACACGCGGCCTATTTCAGCATGTCGGCCGTCCGCCGGGTGATGGCAGCCGGCGTGCCATAGACCTCGGCGACGAGCCGCTGGATGTCCTCGCCGGCCACCGGCCGAACCTCGAGCCGTGACCTGTCGGCATCGGCGAGGAAATCCCTGTCCTTCATCGTGTCCATGAAGGCCCTTCGCAGCGCGCCCGTGCGATCGGTCGGGACACCCGGCGGGGCGAGATAGGGCCAAGCCATGACCTGGCGGGCAAAGACGAGCCGCAGCACGGCCCTGTCCTCCTCGGTTCGCGCGAGATCGATGACGAGCGGAATCTCCGGAAGATCCGGATGCTTGGAGAGGCCCATCTGGAACAGGATGTTGATCTTGTTCTCGTCGAGCCACGATCGCCGCGTTGCCTTCAGGCTGGTCCAGGACCAGCTGCAGCGGCCCTGCACCTCGCGGCGCTCGAGGGCGAGATCGATGTCGTTGCCCCCGGGATAGCCGGCGACGATCTTGAACCTGGTGCCGAGCACGCCGTTGACGATCTTCGGGAATTGATAGCTGTCGGCGCTCGGCCCGCTGGCGCCCACCACGACGTCCTTGGTCAACGCGTCCTCGAACCTGGCGATACCTGTGGTGTGCCACGTCACGCACACGCTGACCTCGTCATTGGCGCTGCCGATGAACGCGAATCTGGTGGCGTCGAATTGCGCGCCTTTGCCGCCGAGCAGCGGGTCGAAGACGGTGCCGCGATAGATGGTCGCGAAGGTCGTGCCGTCTCGCGGCGCGGCGTTGTAGAGGAAGTTGGCGAGCCGCAGACCGCCGGCGCCCTCCATGTTCTTCGCCACCACGACGGGATTGCCCGGGATGAAGCGGCCGATGTGACGCGCCAGCATGCGCGCATAGGCATCGTAGCCGCCGCCGACGCTGGAGCTGATATAGAGCTCGAGGCTCTTGCCCTTGTAGAACTCTGCAGGGCTCTGTGCGGCGGCCGGGACGGCGAGCGCCAGCGAAAGCATCGCAATGCAGCTGCAGAGCAGCTTTGAGGCCGGCGTCCGGTTCATTCGAATTGACTTCAAAAGCGAAAGGTCAGCGAAACCATAACCGGGGTTTGGCTATCGCACTGCACAAGTATTCATGCTTTTTTTGCCGCCCGAAAGGTAAGCGGGGATGGTGAGAAAGTTCCCTCGGCCTTGCGGGACGGTTCAGTTGCCCGATGACTCTCGACGTTAATACGCTTTTTCTCGTCACGATTTACGTCGAGGGGATTCTCGGACTGCTGCTGCTGTTCGCGTGGTTCCAGAACACGCAGATCCGCGGCGTCGCATGGTGGGGATTCGCACATCTGCTGCGCGCACTCTCGATCGTGCTCTTCGGCATGTACAGCACCGTCAGCGGCGCGATCTCGATCGATCTCGCCAACGCGCTGTTGTTCCTGAGCTTCGCCGTCACCTGGACCGGGGCGCGGGTGTTCGACGGGCGCCCGGTATTGCCGATGTACTTGGTCGCGGGTCCGGTGGCGTGGATCGTCATCGCGCACCTTCCGAGCTTCAGCGGCCAGCTCGAGCTGCGCTTCCTGCTCGCCACGGGCATCATCACCACTTACACCTGGCTCACGGCCTACGAGTTCTGGCGCGGACGCAGCGAGCCGCTGGTGTCGCGTTGGCCTGCGATCTGCATGTTGTTCGCGCACGGCTCGCTGTTCCTCCTGCGCACGCCGCTCGCCGCCATGCTGCCGTGGTCGCCCACCAACGAGATATTCGGCAGCGTATGGCTCACGGTGCTCAGCTTCGAGGCGCTGCTGTTCACCATCTCGATCGCCTTCATCCTGCTGGCGATGGCCAAGGAGCGGACCGAGTTTCAGCACCGGATCGCGGCCATGGTGGATCCGCTCACCGGGATCGCCAATCGGCGCTCGTTCCTGGAGGGCGGCAACGGGCTGATGAAGCGCCACAGTGCCGACCCGCGCCCCGTTGCCGTGCTGCTGATCGACCTCGATCATTTCAAATCGATCAATGACCGGTTCGGTCACGCGATCGGCGACCAGGCGCTGCAGGTCTTCGTCGCCACGGCGAAGGCGCATCTGCGGCCGTGCGATCTCTTCGGCCGTCTCGGCGGCGAGGAATTCGCGGCCGTGCTCTACGACGCCAGCCGCGAAAAAGCGCTGGCACTGGCTGAGCGCATCCGCTCGGTCTTCGCCGAAGCCGCCATGGAAATCGACGGGCGCCCCGTCGGCGCCACGGTCAGCATCGGCATGGCGGTCAGCCGGGATCAGCCGCTCGACGTTCCCGAGCTCCTCGCCCAGGCGGACCAGGCGCTCTACTTCGCCAAGGCCCGCGGGCGGAATCGCGTCGAGGTCGCCGCGCTCGATCTCGTGCTCCAGGGCGAGGCCGCGTCGCTCATCGACCCGCTGGTGACCAGGAGCGCCGCGTAGGATTACGGCGCCCCCCGGATCACCGGGCCTATTTGGCTTCCTCGGCGAGAGTAAGGGTCCCGGGTCCATCGCCGACGATGAGCACCCAGGCCTCCTCGTCCTTGGCGCCGTCCCAATGCACCTGCTTGCCGAAATGCGTGACGAAGCTGCCGGTCGGCATCGGCACCATGTTCTCCTTGTCGACCTTGTTGCCGGTCGCGACCCACCAGGTGCCTTTGATCACGGTGATGAAGCGGTCGTTGGGATGGAAGTGCGGCTTGCTAAAGTTGCCCGGCTTGAACCGGTTCAGCACGACGTAGGGCCCGGGCTTGGTCGGATCGCCCGAGAGGACGACCTGATTGGTGCCGGCGGCGCCGGTCGGGTCACGCCATTTGTACTGGTCCGGTGAGGTGTAGGCGACCGCCTTGGGATCGAGGCTCGCGAGCTTGCCAGCGGTCTGCTCCGCCCGGGTGCTCGTTCCAGGGCCCTCGCCGAAGATCAGCAGCGCGGCGTCCTCGTCCTTGGCGCCGTCCCAGTGCACTTGCTTGCCATAGTGGGTGACGAAAGTGCCCGCCCGCATGGGGACGCTGTTGTCGGTGTCGAAGGTCGGTCCGCTGCCCACCCACCACGTGCCGCTGAGCACCGTGATGAAGCGGTCGTTCGGATGGAAGTGCGGCGTGCTGAAATGGTTTCCCTTCAGCCACTTGTTGAGTACGACATAGAGCCCCGGCTTGGACGGGTCGCCGACCATGATCGAATTCTGTGAGCCCGCGATGCTTGGCGGACTCCATTTGATCTCGTCGGGCAGCTGGTAGACCAGGGCAGCCGGATTGAGCTCGGCTGCATCGGCCGCCGGGCTCAAGCCCAGCGCCAGAATCGGAGCAGTGATCACGAGCCGCCAAAGATGTGCGGACATTTTCTTTTCCTCCCGCGTCGCAACCTCCCAGAGCGGCAAAAGCATAGCTCGCTTGCACCCTTCGGCAAGGGCCATGACGTGGTCGTGACAAGAAGACATCGTCGTTCGGCCGCGCAGCTGCCGGGCATTGTCACGTGCCGCGCCAGGGAATAAGAACTCCGCGTCGCACGTCTCGCCATCGTCCCATCATCATAATCGTGTCGGGGAGCAGTCGCACATGCGTACCATCGCAATCATCTTAGGACTGGCATTCGCAGTCGTGGCGGTCGTCTACTGGGTGGTGCCGGCGGGCTCGCTCCCCGGTTTTGTGCCGGGCTTCGAGGCCGGCTCGGTGCGTATCCATGTGAAGCACGGCATCGCTGCGGCGGTCGTTGCAGTCGTGTTTTTCGCCATAGGCTGGTACTTGGGGCGGCGCCGGTAACGCCGCCCCAGCCATCGGGCAGGCATGCGTAGTGGCGGATCGACCGCCCCGCCAATATTGCCGGTGGGCACCTTCCCGCAAGCACGCTTACCGCTTTCATTTTCGCCGCGGCTATTGAACAATCGCCGGCGGTAAGAACAGCGAGATCGTGCGCGGGAGGGATTGGACCATGGCCGCAACGTCGAGATTGAACCGGCGCCGCGTCCTCAAGGGCGGTGCCGCATTGGGCGCCCTGGGACTGGCAGGGCTTGCGCCGGCGCTCGGCGCGCCCGCGCCCAAGTCCAAGCTGCCGATGCGCGGCCACATCATTATTCGCAACGCCTATGTCATGACAATGGAGCCCGGCACCGGCGACATCAAGGACGCCGACGTGCACATCCGGGACGGTGTGATCCTCGCCGTCGGTCCGAAGCTCAACGCGCCCGGCGCGATCCCGATCAACGGCGCCGGCACGATCGTGCTGCCGGGACTGATCGAAACCCATTGGCACATGTGGAATACGCTGTTGCGCAGCATGTCGGGCGACAAGCCCGACCTCGGCTATTTCCGCACCACCGCAGCGCTCGGACAGAAATACGAGCCGGCGGACATGTATCAGGGCACCCGGTTGGCGGCAGCCGAGGCGATCAACAACGGCATCACCTTCGTGCACGACTGGTGCCACAATATCCGTTCACTCGACTATGCGGACCAGGACTTGCGGGCGCTACGCGAATCCGGGCTGCGTGCGCGCTTCTCCTATGGCGGCGCGCAGGGCATGTCGAACAGCCAGGGCATCGCGCTCAACGATCTGCAGCAGCTCGAGCGCGACTGGCAGAAATATGCCGGCGAGGGGCTGATCACGCTTGGGCTCGCGTGGCGCGGCATGGGCGGCAACAATCCCGCCACCGCCATTTCGCCGGAGATCTACAAGGCCGAGATCGAAGCGGCCCGCAAGCTCGGCCTGCCGATCTCAGTCCATGCCAGCGGCTCGCGCGCTGCCGTTGGTCAGGTTGCCACTATCGCCAAGGCCGGTCTCCTCGCCAAGGACATGCAGATCATTCACGGCGTCGTGCTGACGCCGGAGGAAATCAGCGCGATCAAGGATGCCGGCGCCTCGGTGAGCCTGTCACCGACCAGCGAGCTGCGCATCGGATTCGGCCTGCCGCAGACCGCGAATCTCATCGCCGCGGGCATCCCGGTCGGATTGTCGGTCGATACCGTCGAGCTCACCGGCAACGCCGACATGTTCGGCATCATGAAGTTCATCCAGAACATCGAGAACGGTAAGAGCGAGAACGAGTTCAAGCTCACGGCCCGCCGCGTGCTCGAGCTCGCCACCATCGAGGGCGCGCGCTCCATGGGCATCGCCGACAAGGTCGGCACGCTGCAGCCGGGCAAGCGCGCCGACCTCATCATGGTGTCCACCCGCGACATCAACCTCGGGGTATTCGGCGATCCCGCCCATATGCTGGTGACAGCGGCGCAACCGTCGAACGTTGACACAGTGATGGTGGACGGCCGCATCCTCAAGCGCAACGGCAAGCTCATCGCCTTGAATGCCGCGCAAGTCACGAGAGAGGCCGCGGCCGCCAACGCGGCGTTGCGCCAGCGCGCCAATTGGTGGTGAGATCATCCGATAGCTCCCGCCAACCACCCGGAAGTCGCGTAATCCATGAAAATCGTCCGCGTCGCGGCCACGCCGCTCAACGTGCCGCTGCACATTTCGCTGCCCGGCATCGACCGCGAATCGTCGCTCGAAGCCTGCTTCGTCGAGGTCGAGACCGATGCCGGCATCACCGGCCATGGTCTGGCGGCGATCACCCGCGAGACCGTCATCGCCGAGATCGTGAACCGGGTCATTGCGCCGGCCATCAAGGGCGACGACCCGCTGGCGCACGAGCTCGTTTGGGACAAGCTCTATTGGCTCCTGATGCCCCGTGGGCAGACCGGCTTCGCCGCGCAGGGCCTATCGGCCGTCGACATCGCGCTCTGGGATATCAAGGGCAAGGCGCTCGGTCAGCCGGTGTGGCGGCTCATGGGCGGTGCTCGCGCCCGCGTGCCGCTCTATGCCACCTTCGGCTTCAACTTCTTCGACCGCGAGCAGCTTGCCGCCGCGGCCAAGCTGTGGGTGTCGCAAGGCTATCGGCGGTTGAAGATGGTCGTCGGCCACGAGGCGCTGCGGCGGCGCGAGACCCGACCGCTTTCGGAGGTGATCCGCGAGGACGCGGCGCGCGTTCGTGCCGTACGCGAGGCGGTCGGGCCGGACGTCGAGCTCTATATCGATGCCAATTGCAGCCTCGATCTCTATCATGCCACGCGGCTCACCGAGATGGTGAAGCCCTACGGGATCTCGTTCTTCGAGGAGCCGATCACCCAGAACGACGTGCTGCAGATGGCCCAGCTGCGCAAGGCGACCGGCATGCCGCTCGCCTGCGGCCAGAACGAGGGCCTGATCTTCCGTTTCCGCGATCTGCTGCTCAACGAAGCGGTGGACTACGTGCAGCCCAACGTGGTGAGCAGCGGCGGCTTTACGCAGTGTCTCAAGATCGCGGGGCTCGCCGCCGGGTTCAACGTGCCGCTCGCCAACGGTGGCGCCTGGCCCTACCACAACATGCATCTGCAGGCCGGCGTCGCCAACGGCACCTTCGTCGAGATGCATTATCTTGCCATCGAGCTCTGCCGGAAAATCTACCGCGGCCTGCCCGAGCCGAAGGACGGCTGGTTGACGCTGCCCGACGCGCCGGGGCTCGGCTTCGAGCCCGATCATGCCGCCATCGCTGACATCGCAAAGGCGTCGCAGCCGAGCGAGTGACGCCCATTCAAGTGGGCAGCCGCCCGCTCGCAGTGCGCGATTTGGCTTGTAGCCGTCTTGGCTGCTAGAAGCGCGCACCGTTTTTTCCATCCAGCAACGAAGAGCAAGATGAAACGCAGCACCAATCGAATCCTCACCACCCATGTCGGCAGCTTGATCCGGCCGCAGCCGCTGCAGGAGTTCCTGCGCGCCAGGCAGGCGGGCAAGCCTTACGACGAGAAGGCCTATCAAGCCTGCGTGACGGGTGCGGTGGCTGACGTGGTGCGACGGCAGGCGGAGGCCGGCGTCGACGTGGTCAGCGATGGTGAGTTCGGAAAATCCATCAGCTGGTCGCAATACGTGCTCGAGCGGCTGAGCGGCTTCGAGCGGCGCCCGGTCAAGCCGGGGGCCAATCCATTCCAGCGCGGCGCCGACCGGGAGCGCTTCGCCGAGTTCTACGCCGAGCTTGACGCCCGGGAGGTGGTGGCGACCACCAGCGATTCAGTCTGTGTCGGCCCCATCAGCTATACCGGACAGGCGGAGCTCCAGCGCGACATCGACAACTTCAAGGCTGCCCTCAACGGCGTGAAGGTCGAGGAGGCGTTCATGCCGGTGGCGGCGCCGGCGAGCGTCATCCCCGACCGCAAGAACGAGTACTACAAGAGCGACGAGGAATGCCTCGTCGCCATCGGCGCGGCGATGCGCACGGAATACAAGATGATCGTCGATGCCGGCTTTCTCCTGCAGCTCGACGATGCGCGCGCCGCCGTCACCTACGACCGCATGGTGCCGCCGGCGAGCTTCGCCGACTACCGCAAATGGGTTGCCCTGCAGATGGATGTGCTCAACCACGCGATCGAAGGCCTGCCACCCGAGCGCATCCGCTACCACGTCTGCTGGGGAAGCTGGCCCGGACCGCACACGACCGACGTGCCGCTGAAGGACATCGCTGACCTGATCCTATCGGTGAAGGTCGGCGCCTACGTCATCGAGGGCGCCAATCCGCGGCACGAGCACGAGTGGAAGGTGTGGCAGGATGTGAAGCTGCCCGAGGGGAAGGTGCTGATCCCCGGCGTCATCAGCCACGCCACCAATGTGGTCGAGCATCCTGAGCTGGTCGCCGAGCGCATCGGACGCTATGCGCGGCTGGTCGGGCGCGAGAACGTCATCGCCGGCACCGATTGCGGCTTCGCGCAGGGGCCGTTCCACCGGCGCGTTCACCCGTCGATCATGTGGGCGAAGCTCGAAGCGTTGGCCGAGGGCGCGCGGCTCGCGACCAAGGGGCTGTGGAACTGAGCGCGCGGGGCAGGGCGGACGCTACCGTCCGCCCTGCGGTTCCTGCGCGCGTCGGCCGAGCGCGGTCAGCGCTTTCCGGACAGGATCCGATCGAGGCTGAAGCGGCCTGGCCCGGCTACGAAGATGATGAGGGCGCCGCCGAGGATCGCGAGATTCTTGAGGAAGTTGTTGTATTGCCCCTGCACCTGCGCGGCCGGGTATTCCCAGTAGCGGTGGGCCAGCGCCGTCGCGACGATGAGGAACAGGGCGCAGAGCAGCGCTGCGTAACGGGTACCGATCCCGAGGATGAGAGCGGCGCCGATCACGGTCTCGACCAGCGCGCCGATCCAGGACATGATCTCGGGCGCGGGTGCTTTCAAATTCGTCAAGTAGCCCGTGAAGCCTCCGATGTTCCAGAGCTTCCCCCCGATGCCCGCGGAGCTCGCGAGAAACAGCCAGCCCAGCAACACACGGCCCACCAGCAACAGGAAGTCGCCGACGCCGGCCGCGAGACTGTCGGTATGTGACAGCAGTGGATGAGAGTCTTTCGATTGGACGGACATGATGCCCTCCTCATGTTCCTGCCGATGATATCGGCGCCGATGATACGATTTGTGACATTGAGTCCGGCGGCGGCGTAGTCGCCGCTGCCAGTACTTCGGAGATCAGAGTTCTCGACCGATCATGTGATCGAGCGAGCAATTGCCGCTGCCGCGGATCAGGAAAAACAGTGCACAGAACCCGATCAGCAGCGGGTATTCCGAACCGCCGTTGCTCCAGAAGAAGCCCTTGGCCGATGTGAAGTGCACGGCCGCAATCATGAAGATCAGCACGGCGGCGGCCGCAAAACGCGTGAACAGCCCGAGCACCAGCAGGATGCCGCCGATCAGCTCGGTGCAGCCGACCAGCGTGCCCCAGAACATGCCGGGCGTGTAGCCGAGCCGGTCGAACAATGCGGCATTGCCCGCGAGGCCCATTCCGCCGAACGCCCCGAACAACTTTTGCATGCCATGCGGAATGAGGATGGCGCCGAGCGCGGCCCGCAGGATCGGCTCGGCATAGTCGTTGGCGGCAGCGTAGATGCCGCCGAACACCGGAACGTAAAGGCGTGACGTTGTGTCGGTCATTGTTCTCCCCCTTGATGCACTTCCCTTGTTCGGGCCTTCACCGGATACCGGTGGGCGAGAAGCTTTTTTGTCAGGTGCGGCGTCAGCTTATCGGCCGCGGCGATGAGTGCAAGGAGCGTCGCTGCAATGTTGTGCATCTTGCCAGTGGAAAACGGTGGAACCGCTGCGCCGCAACACGGTTGTTCAAGGCGCAGGAAACCTCGGCGGGAGGTCCATCATGCGTCTGCGGGTCGCTCAATTTCTTGCACTGGTCTTGATTGCCCTCGCCCTGGTGCCGAGTGGCGCGCATCTGTTTGCGCTGCCCAACAAGATCGACCTGGCACGAGACCAGTACTTCGTCGTGCAGAATATCTATCGGGGATGGGCGCTGTTCGGCATCGTCCTATTCGGTGCTCTCATCGCAAATTTGGCGCACGCGCTGCTGCTGCGCGGCCGCGGTACGCCGTTTGTTCCGGCGTTGATCGCCTTCTACTGCATTGCGCTTTCGCTGGTCGTCTTCTTCATCTGGACCTACCCGGCCAATCAGGCGACCGACAATTGGACCGTCATCCCGGCGAACTGGGAGCAGTTGCGGCGGCAATGGGAGTATTCGCACGCAGCCAATGCGCTGGTGACCTTCATCGCATTCTGTGCGGTCTCGCTGTCCGTGCTGACACGGCCGGAATGAACCTCGCCGCGCAGGGTTGATCCGGGCGGCGAAGCGCCTCATTGATCGCCTCGCTGCGACTGTCTATCGTGGATGGAACAGCCAAAAACCCCGAGGAAGGAACCCGCATGACCGTTTCGCTGCGCGCCCTCGTGCCCGCCCTGCTCGCGCTGGCAATTGCTCCCGCGCTGTCTTGGCCTACCGCCGCCGTGGCGCAGGACTATCCGTCGCGTCCGGTCAAGATCATCGTGCCGTTCGGTGCCGGCGGTCCGGCCGACGTGTTCTCGCGCGTGCTGGCGCAGCACCTGTCGGATGCGCTCAAGCAGCCCTTCGTGGTCGAGAACCGCCCTGGCGCCGGCTCGATCGTCGGCACCGACGCGGTCGCCAAATCGCCGCCCGACGGCTACACGCTCCTCGCCATGTCCAACACTCACACCACCAACGAGTCGCTCACGCCCAACAAGCCGTTCCAGCTGATGCGGGACTTCGTGCCGGTGGCGGGCATCAACTATTCCGACTTGGTCATGGTCATCCACCCCTCGGTGCCGGCCAAGGACCTCAAGGAGTTCATCGCCTACGCGAAGGCCAATCCGGGCAAGCTCAACTATGCCTCGTCCGGCACCGCCACGCCCTATCACATGGCGGGTGAATTGTTCAAAGCCATGAGCGGCACCGACATGGTGCACGTGCCGCACAAGGCATCGGGCGAGATGCGCAACAGCGTCATCGGCGGCCATGTGCAGATGGCGTTCGATGCCATCACCACCATGGCGTCGAACGTGAAGGCGGGGCAGGTGCGGGCGCTCGGCACGTCCGCCGCCAAGCGCTCCTCGGTGCTGCCGGACGTGCCCACCATCGCCGAAGCGGGCGTGCCCGGCTACGAGTCGACCATCTGGCTCGGGATCATGGCGCCCGCCGGCACGCCGAAAGCGATCGTCGACACGCTCAATGCGGAGATCGTCAAGGTAGTCAGTCGCCCCGATGTGAAAGAAGCGTGGGACAAGCAGGGCGCCGTGCCGCTGGTGATGACGCCCGCCGAGTTCGACGCCTATCTACGCAAGGACATCGAGAAGTGGGCGCAGGTGGTCAAGGCCGCCAACCTGAAGGCGGAGTAGCGCCTATCTGCAACGTCGGCTCTCTCGGCGCGTCAGCGCTCGCGTTGGCGCGCCGATTGTCATTTTGACGGCCCGCACATATACAGCATTCACTCGAAACCAGCGTATGTCCCGGAAGAGCCCCGGTGTCGGACTTCCGAAGACGGACAGGCGCCAATCCATAGGGACCGGGGAGCGTCGGCCAATGGGCAGGAACTTGCCGTTTCGGGTCGAGCACATTGGCAGCTTCCTGCGGCCGACGCGGTTGATGGAAGGCGCGCGCCGGCACCGGGCGGGCACGATCGGCCAGGAAGAATTTCACGCCCTGCAGGATGAAGCCGTGCGGGAAGTGGTGCGCTTCCAGGAGGGCCTCGGACTGCAGTCGATCACGGACGGAGAATATCGCCGTCGCGCCTGGTCGACAGGCTTCATCGACGCGGTCCCCGGCTTCGGCTACCGCGAGGGCACGCTCGGATCCTTCAAGACCGAGGCCGGAAGCGTCGTCGCGCAGGCCCCGTCGCCCTACGCCATGGAGCGGCTCCAGCGCCGCAAAGGGATCGCGACTGACGAATTTGCGTTTCTCAAGTCGGTGGTTCGCCGGGGCGTGCCGAAGATCACGGTGCCGTCGCCGGCGGTGATGCACTTCTTTCTCGGTCCGCGCAGCGTCGACGAGAGCATCTACCCGGATATCGAGGTTTTTTTTGACGATCTCATTCGCATCTATCAGGAGGAGATCGCCGATCTCGTCGGGCTCGGGTGCAAATATTTGCAGCTCGACGATACCGCGTTGCCGTGCCTTTGCGATCCCTCCGTTCAGGACGAGGTCCGGCGCCGCGGCGAGGACCCCAAGGCCCTGATCAAGACTTACGTTCGGCTGATCAACGGCGCGATCCGGAACCGGCCCGCCGATCTGACCGTCGGCATCCATCTGTGCCGCGGCAACTTCAGGGGCGCCTGGATGGCGGAGGGCGGCTACGGCTTCATCGCCGATGAGCTGTTCAACGCGATCGACGTCGACGCCTATTTTCTCGAATACGACACGCCACGCGCGGGCGACTTCGAGCCGCTGCGGGCGGTGCCGAAGAGCAAGACCGTCGTGCTCGGGCTGGTCAGCACCAAGACGGCGAAGCTCGAATCCAAGGACGAGCTCGCGCGGCGCATCGGCGAGGCCGCAAAGCGCGTCGACCTCGATCAGCTCTGCCTGTCGCCGCAATGCGGGTTTTCCAGCGTGGCGGGCAGCGGCCAGGTCGTGACCGCCGAAGACACGGCCAACAAGGTCAAGTTGATGCAGGCGGTCGCCGCCGACGTCTGGGGGCGCGCCTGAACAGCAATGTGGGAGAGGCGCCGCGGACGCCGGGGCGCAACTCATGAAGACCAAGGATATCTACAAGCAGGCCGGACACCTGATCAGGCGGGCGCATCAGATGTCGACCGCCGTGTTCATGACCGAGGCCAAGGCGTTCGATCTGACCGCAGTGCAGTTCTCGGCCCTGGTGGTGATCCAGGAGCATCCGGGCATCGACGCGACGCGGGTCAGCGATCTCATCTTCTTCGATCGCTCGACGATCGGCAATGTGCTCGATCGGCTCGAAAAGAAGGGCCTGATCGTGCGCAAGGCGGGCACCGAGGACCGGCGGACGAAGCGGCTCTTTCTGACGCCGCAGGGCCGCGTCATGCTGCGAAAGATCGTCGCCAAGCTGCCACGCATCACCAGCAACATACTTGCTCCGCTGCCGGCCGGCGATCGGGCGCGCTTCGTGAAGCTCCTGGCGCGGCTGGTCGGCGCCGATGAACGAAACGGTTGAAGCTGCAACTGGCCATATTGTCAGCATACATAAAATCAGTATTCTTACTAATTGGCGCTGGGACTGCCCGCATTGGCAGGCTTGGTTGCAGGCGAAGGTAGCGGCGGAGGCCCTCGCATTTGATGTTGCGGACGCGCTCCGATCGGCGGAAAATATGTGCCGAAGACCAACGTCGCAGCCCGGTCAGGAGGAGACCATGCTCTCGGTCATGAAATTCGAGATCATCCTCTGGGGAATGGCGCAGCTGCTCAGGTACGCCGCCTGGCGTCATCCGGCCTTCCACGCGCGTCTCAAGGATCGCAACCTCGTGGCGCAGCTCAAGGCGCGCGACGAGGAGGTCGGCCGCTGGTACGCGATCCATGGCGGCAAGGTGACCTCGGGACGCGGGCTGCGCAGCGACGCCGACGTCACCCTGGCATTCAAGACCGCGGCGCTCGGCGCCAATCTGCTGATGCCGCCGATCAACTGGCTGGACCAGATCAACGCGCAGAAGGATTTCAAGCTCACGGTCGACGGGCCCGAGGACCTCACCAACTGGTTCGCGCAGACCATCATGATGAGCCAGAGCGCCGGCCTGAAGATCGGCACGCGGCTTTCCGACGGCACCACGCGCTATTGCAACATGACCAACGGCGGGCCGGTGTTCGTCTATGTCAAGGACGGCAAGATCGTCCGCATGACGCCGATCGACCTCGGCGAGGACGACGGGGCGTCCTGGACCATCCGCGCGCGCGGCCTCGATCTCACGCCGCCGCGCAAGACGACGCTGGCGCCGCACGGGCAGAACGCCAAGTCGATCGTCTATTCGCCGGACCGGCTGCTCTATCCGATGAAGCGGGTGGACTTCGACCCCAACGGCGAGCGCAATCCACAGAACCGCGGCAAGTCCGGTTACGTCCGCATCTCCTGGGACGAGGCGCTCGACCTCGTCGGCGGCGAGATCAAGCGGCTCAAGCGCGCCTATGGCCCGGGCGTGATGGCGGTGTCGCACGGCTCGCACCATACCTGGGGCAATATCGGCTACTACCTGTCCGCGCTGTTCCGCTTCCGCAACGCGGTCGGCTACACCCAGATCCACCACAATCCCGACAGCTGGGAAGGCTGGTACTGGGGCGCGGTGCACCATTGGGGCTACACGCTGCGCGTCGGCCAGTCCGAGACCTACGGCACGGTCGAGGACTGCCTGCAGAACTGCGACATGATCGTGTTCTGGGCCGCCGATCCGGAAACCACCAGCGGCTCATACGGCGCGCAGGAAGGCACCGTGCGTCGGCAATGGCTGAAGAATCCCAAGCTCGGGATCAAGGTCGTGCACGTCGACCCCTACTACAACGCGTCGGCGCAATTCCTGCCGGGCAAATGGCTGGCGCCGAAGCCGACCACGTCGGTCGCGATGGCCATGGCCATCGCCTATGTCTGGATCAAGGAAGATCTCTACGACAAGGCTTACGTCGAGAGCCATACCATCGGCTTCGACAAATGGAAGGCCTATCTCCTCGGCGAGGAGGACGGCATCCCGAAGACGCCGGAATGGCAGGAGAAGGAGACCGGCGTCGCGGCCAAGGACGTGCGCGCGTTGGCGCGTGAGTGGGGCAGGAAGCGCGTCTATTTGGCGCCCGGCGGTTGGGGCAACGGCCACGGCGGCGCCTGCCGCAACCAGACTGGCATTCAATGGGCGCGGGTGATGGTGTGCCTCACCGCCATGCAGGGACTCGGCAAGCCCGGCGTCAACATGGGCAACCTGCAATGGGGTACGCCGGTCGACTTCCAGTTCTATTTCCCCGGCTACTCTGAAGGCGGCATGTCGGGCGACCTCGAAGGCACCGCGCTGCCGATCTCGCTCTACCAGCGCATGCCGCAGCTGCCGACCATGTCATCGACCTTCCAGCGCATCCCGCGGCTGCAGACGCCCGAGGCGATCGCCGATGGCAAGGCCGAGGGCTATCCCTGGATCGGCAAGTCGATCGAGCACCAGTTCGCCAAGTTCGCCTATCCGGCGCCCGGGCAGGCGCCGGTGCGCATGATGTACAAGTACGGCGGCTCGATCCTCTCCACCATGAACAACACCAATCGCTGGGTGAGGATGTATCAGTCGCCCAATCTCGAATTCGTGGTGAACCAGTCGATCTGGTTCGAGGGCGAGGCCAAGTTCGCCGACGTGATCCTGCCGGCCTGCACCAATTTCGAGCGGGTCGACATCAGCGAATGGGCGGGGCTCGGCGGCTACGGTCACCACGGCCAGCAGCAACTCAACCACCGGGTCATCGTGTTCCAGGCACCGGCGATCGCGCCGCTCGGTGAATCGAAGTCCGATTTCTGGATCTTCAACGAGATCTGCAAGCGGCTCGGCCTTGCCAATTACTTCTCCGAGGGCGTCAACGAGATCGACTGGGTCAAGCGGCTCTATCTGGCCTCCGACATGCCGCAGGTGATTTCCTGGAGGAAGTTCATCAAACGCGGCTACTACGTCGTGCCGGCGGAGAAGGAGAAGTTGCGGGCGCCGGTCTCCTTCCGTTGGTTCTGGGAGAAGCGCAAGAAGGACGTGCCGGAGGCGCAGCCGCTGCCGTCCGATTATTCCGGAGAATATCTGCAGGGGCTGCAGACCCAGTCCGGCAAGCTCGAATTCGAGTGCAACAGCCTCAAGCGCTTCAACGACCCGGAGCGGCCGCCGATCGTGAAGTACGAACCGTCTTGGGAAGGCCCGCATTCCGGCGAGATGTACGAGCGCTATCCGCTGCAGATGCTGACCCCGCACTCGAAGTATTCCTTCCACACCCAGGGCGACGGCAAGGATTCGTTCCTGCTCAACATCGAGGATCATCGGGTCTATGTCGGCGGCTACTACTACTGGGTCATGCGGCTCAACGCGGAGGACGCCGCTGCGCGCGGCATCAAGAAGCACGACCTGGTGAAGGTATTCAACGACCGCGGCGCGGTGATCTGCGCGGCGCTGCCGACCCAGCGGCTGCCGCGCGGCGTGTGCCACGGCTACGAATCCTCGGCGGTCTACGACCCCATGGGCGAGCCGGGCAAGTCGGTCGATCGGGGAGGGTGCCTCAACCTGCTGACGCCGGAGCGCACCCAGACCAAGAGCACGCATTCGATCGCCGGTGCCAATTCGCTCGTACAGGTCGAGCTGTGGGACGGCCGCACCGAGCACATGTCGGAAACCTTCGCGCGCATGGAGAAGAATAAAGAGGTGCGCGAGACGCTCAAGGCGGCGTCGCTCGTGCCCGCGAAGTGACCGGAGGCGTGCCATGCAAAAGTGGAACATGATCATCGACGTCGCGGAGTGCACCAACTGCCAGCTCTGCGCGCTCGCGGCCATGGACGAATATATCGGCAACGACTGGCCGGGCTACGCCGCGCCGATGCCCAAGCATGGGCACAAGTGGATCAACATCCTGCAGAAGGAGCGCGGGCAGGTGCCGATGATCGACATCGCCTACGTTCCGACCATGTGCAACCACTGCGACGACGCGCCCTGCATGGCCAAGGGCGGCGACGCCGTGAAGAAGCGCGCCGACGGCATCGTGCTGATCGATCCGGAGAAGGCGAAGGGGCGCAAGGACCTGGTCGAGAGCTGTCCCTACGGCCACATCTGGTGGAACGAGGAGCGGCAGCTGCCCCAGATCTGGCCGTTCGACGCTCACCTCATCGACCAAGGCTGGCAGCAGACGCGCGGCCAGCAATCGTGCCCGACCGGCGCCATGCGCGCGATCAAGGTCGAGGACGCCGAAATGGCGCGGATGGCGCGCGACGAGGGCCTCGAGGTGATGAAGCCCGAGGCCGGCACCAAGCCGCGGGTCTACTACCGCAATCTCTGGCGCTATTCGAAATGCTTCATCGGCGGCACGCTGGCGGCGGAGGCGGGCGGTGTGGTCGACTGCGTCGAGGGTGCCAGCGTTCGCCTGATGAAGGGCGGCAGCCTGGTGGCGGAGACCACGAGCGACAATTACGGCGATTTCAAATTCGACAAGCTCGACGAGAATTCGGGCCGCTACCTTCTCGAGATTTCTGCGCCGGGCCGGCCGAAGAAAATGGTCGAGACGAGCCTCGGCGCCAGCATCAATCTCGGCGAGATCAGGCTGTAGCCGTTGGGATGCTGACCGCGGAGCCGCTGTTTTTTCCAGCGCTGGGAAGCGTCTACCAGGCGCTTGCTCCCTGGACGGAGGCTCTCCTACGCGTCGCCGTGGGGCTTGCGCTCGTGCCGCACGGGCTGCGCAATACGTTCGGCATGTTCCACAATACCGGCGTGCGGTCGCATAATCTCACCGAGCTGGCGGAACAGCTCGATCGCGACGGCTATCGTCCGGGGAAATTCTGGGCGCCCGCGATCTCGGTCACGCAACTCGTCGGCGGTCCGCTGCTCGCGCTCGGCCTGTTCACCCGCCCGGTGGCGCTTGCGATCTTTATCTTTCTCATCGTCGCCAACTGCGAGCGTTGGCGGGTCGGCAAATATTTCTGGAATCAGCTCGGCCTCGAATACACGCTGATGTGGACGGTGGCGGCGCTTTATTTTCTGGTTCACGGCGGCGGCGCCATCTCGCTCGATCATCTCCTGATCGGGCGAGCATTCTGACCATCGGTGCACAGCCGAAACCCGGCTGGAAGCGGCGGCGCAATTTCACTACCATGGCGGATGAACGCGCGGCGTCCTCGCCGCCGAAAGGGGAGCCCAAGCCCATGAACATCCATACCAAAGCGTCGACCAGCACCGCCGCCATGTCGCCGGCGGAGTGGGACGCGCGCGTCGATCTCGCCGCGGTCTATCGGCTGGTTGCGCACCACGGCTGGGACGACGTGATCTACAATCACTGCTCGATGCGCGTGCCTGGCGAGGATCGCAAATTCCTGATGAAGCGGCACGAGCTGCTGTGGACCGAGGTCATCGCCTCGAACCTGGTCAAGGTCGACATGCACGACGACCTCGACGAGCGCGCGGGCGTCAATCGCCCCGGCTTTACGCTGCACGGCGGCGTGCTGCGCGGCCGGCCCGACGTCAACTGCGCGGTGCACGTGCACACCCGGACCGGCATGGCGATCGGCGGGCTCAAGAGCGGGCTGCGGATGATCTCGCAGGAGGCCGTGCGCTTCTACAACAGCGTCGGCTATCACCCTTACGAAGGCATCACCGAGGATTTCGGCGAGCGCGAGCGGCTTATTGCGCATCTTGGTAACAATCGCGCCATGATCATGCACAATCACGGGGTGCTCACCGTCGGCAAGACCGCGCGCGAGGCCTTCATCCTGATGCGGCATCTCTTGGAGGCCGCAGAAATCCAGTTGGCAATGGAAGCGACCGGCGGCGAGCTGATCGAGATCCCGCCCGCGATCTGCGAGAAGACGGTCGCGCAATACGTGAAGCACGACAGCGGCCGCGGCTCGGCCGATTGGCCGGCCTATCTGCGGATGCTCGACCGGATCGATCCGAGCTATCGGACGTGATCGGCGACGCAATCTGTCGAGTCGGCAGGTTCGCCCGATCCGCCACGGCACTCGCGCTGCTCGCCGTCCTCGCCGTGGCGTCGCCGGCACGATCGGAAGCATTGCAGGCTTCCTGGCCGCAGAAGCCGGTGCGGATCGTCACGCCGTTCGCCGCCGGCGGCAATACCGACGGCAACGCCCGCATCATCGCTCACCACCTCGGCGAGGCCTTCGGGCAGCAATTCATCGTCGATCATCGGCCCGGCGCCAGCGGCGCCATTGCCGCCGAGACGGTCGCGCGCTCGGGTGCCGATGGCTACACGCTGTTTCTGGCGGCGTTGCCGCAGCTTGCCATCGTCCCCGCGTTGGTGAAGACATCGTACGACCCGGTGAAGGATTTCGTCCCGATCAGCAATGTCGGGACCAACCCGTTCGTGCTGGTCGTGCACCCCAGCAGGCCGGTGCGCACGCTCCCGGAATTCGTCGAGCACGCCCGCGCGCAAAACGGCAAGCTCGCTTATGCGGCGTCGGGGGCCGGTAGCCTGTCGCACCTGGCCATGGCGCTGTTCGTCAAGCGTGCGGCGATCGACATGGTCGCGGTCACATACAAGGGTGGGGCCGCTCCACTCACGGACGTTCTTGCCGGGCACGTCCCGAGCTACCTCACGAGCGTTTCCGGCGTGCTGCCGCACGCCATGCGTGGCGCGGTACGGCCGATCGCGGTCTCCGGCCGGCAACGCGCCCCGCAGATGTCTGACGTGCCAACCTTCATCGAAGCGGGCTTCCCGGGCTTTGCCTTCCTCACCTGGAACGGCCTGCTGGCGCCCGCCGGAACGCCTCAGGAGATCGTCGATCGGATCGCGCACGAGGTCGCCCGCGCCGCCAGGGACCCGAAGGTCGCCGGGCGGCTCGCTGCCAACGGGGTCGATCCGCTCGGCGACACGCCGCGGGCGTTCGCCGCAACGATCGCCGCGGACATCGCGTTCTGGGCCGACGCCGTCAAGGAGGCCGGATTTCCGGAGAAGTGACCACCTGCAAGCATGCCGTTGGGGCATGGCCGCAGGGCAAGCCCTTGGTGTATGGTCCCGGCATCGCTGCAACACCTGAATGTTCCAATGCGGCGCCCAAGCAATGGCACGCCGCGCCTTGAGGAGCCCCGATCATGCTCGATGTCGTCAAGCAACAAAGCGTCGCCAAGAAAATCCCGTTCGACGCGGATCGGCTCGATCGTCTGATGGACGAGGCCGGCATCGACGTCCTGCTCACGACCTCGAAGCACAATGTGCAGTATCTGCTCGGTGGCCATCGCGCCTTTTTCTTCGAGTCGATGGACGCGATGGGGCTGAGCCGCTATCTCCCGGTCCTGGTCTATCCCAAGGGCGCTTCGCAGAAGGCGGCGTTCTTCGGTCATCGCATGGAGGGCTTCCAGAAGGAGAACGATCCGTTCTGGGTGTCGGAGTCGCAGACCAATTCGTCGGGGTCGATCGACGTCATGCAGAAGGCGATCGACTATATCCGCAAGTCCGGGATCAAGACCGGCCGGATCGGCGCCGAACTGGCATTTCTGCCGGTCGATTCCGGGACAACACTGCGCAACGCGTTCGCCGGCAGCGAGATCGTGGACGGATTGTTCGTGCTCGAGCGACTGCGTGCGATCAAGAGCCCCGAGGAATTGAAGAAGCTGCGCGTCGCCTCGGAGGCGGTGATCGACTCCATGCTGGCGGTGATCGCCAATCACGGCCCGGGAGCCACCAAGCGGGAGCTGACCGAGGCGCTGCGGCGCGAGGAAACCAACCGCGGGCTCGTCTTCGATTATTGCCTTATCACGGCGGGCACCAGCCTCAACCGCGCTCCCTCGGAGCAGAAGTGGGGAAAGGGCGACATCCTCTCGCTCGACAGCGGCGGCAATTATCACGGCTATATCGGCGATCTCTGCCGGATGGCGATCCACGGCGAACCCGATGCCGAGCTTGAGGATCTGCTGGGCGAGATCGAGACCATTCAGCGCGCGTCGATGAAGCCGATCAAGGCCGGCGTCCCCGGCAGCGTGATCTACGACGCGGCGGAGCCGCTCGTGCACAAGTCCAAGCACCATAACCACATGCACTTTCTGGCGCACGGAATGGGGCTGGTCAGCCACGAGGCGCCGCGGCTCACCGCCAAGGGCCCGGTGCCCTACGATGCCTACGACGCTGGTCGTCCGCTCGAAACCGGCATGGTCGTGTCGGTCGAGACCACGCTGCAGCACCCGCAGCGTGGCTTCATCAAGCTCGAGGACACCGTCGTGGTCACGGACAAGGGCTTCGACATCTACGGCGAGGGCGGCCGTGGTTGGAATCGGGGCGGCACGGCGGTGCGTTGACCTCATGCGCAAGATGAAAGCGTTGGCGATACTGCTGGCGCTGGTCGCGCTCTCGGCGCCCGCGTCCGCGCAGGACTATCCCAGCCGCATGATCAAGATGCTGCAGGGCTTCCCGCCCGGCGGCAACGTCGATGCAGTCGCGCGGCTGCTGGCGCAGGAAATGTCGAAGGGCCTGGGCCAGACCATCGTGGTCGAAGGCAAGCCCGGCCAGGCCGGGAGCCTCGCCGCCGACACGGTGGCGCGCGCCGAGCCCGACGGCTACACGCTGCTCACGGTTCCGAGCGCCCACGCCGTCACCGGCGCGCTCTCCAGGGCCGTCAGGTACAAGCCGGTCGATGATCTCGAATGGATCTCGACCGTGAGCTTCTATCCGTTCGTGCTCAGCGTGCGGAAGGATTCCAGGTACAAGACGCTGGAGGAACTGTTGCGGGCGGCGCGCGCCGAGCCGGGAAAGGTGAGCTACGGTTCGGCCGGACTCGGCACGACGCTGCACATGGCGGTGGAATTGCTCGCCAATACTGCAAAGGTGAAATTCCTGCACGTGCCCTATCGCGGCGAGGCGCCGTCCTTCACCGGATTGCTCACCGGCGACGTCGATTTCGTCGTCAACACCACGACCGTCGCCGTGCCGCAGGCGAAGGCCGGGGAGGTGCGCGCCATCGCGGTCACCAGCCGGACGCGCTGGAAGGACTTGCCAGACGTCGCCACCGTCGAGGAGGCCGGGCTGCCGGGCTTCGAGCTGATTTCCTGGACGGGCGTCGCCGCGACCGGCGGCATTCCAAAGCCTGTCACCGCGCGGCTGAACACCGAGGTGCTGCGTGCGATCGCCGTGCCGGAGATTCGGGCGCGGCTCGAGAGCTTCGGGGCGGAGGTGAGGGGATCGACGCCGGCAGAGATGCGCGCCCTGGTGGAAGGGCAGATCGCGCTATGGGCGAGGCTGGGGAAGGAAGCGAATATTCAACTCGAATAGGCGGCCGCCGAAAACGGTCTCGACCGCGCACAGGGATCGATGGGCCGAGGCTACGCCGCGGGCCGTACGCGGCCCGACGCCTGCAGCCCCATCAATCTTCAGATGCTCAGCGCGAGCAACGCGACCGCGCCGATACCGACGACCAGGATCACCAACGCCACCGGGTCGTAGTCGAGCCAATGTGAGCTTTGTGCACGCATGACGCACCTCACCCTGAAAACCGCCTGAGCCATTCTTTGGTTCCGGCCCTATTGCGGGCCGGGTGATGGCTTTCGCCTTCATTAGTCGCGTATCGGGGTGCGGAGGTTCAAACAGAAACCAGATGCAGAATTATCCCACCTCGGCCCGCGCCGAGGTCATACAGGGCAATTGTGGATTATCCGTAGAGAACGTGGGCTAAATCGTTGGTATTATTAACGTCTCAGGTATCCGCATAAGCCGATTTGAGGCAAATCGGTAGCAGGTGGTTAGCCATGCCGGTGCCGCCGGCCCCGCAAACAGGAACCGGCAGCTTTTTTGCATCTGCGAACTCGACCCTCGCTACTGCATGAACCAACCGTGGCTTACCACCAGCGATTGGCCGGTCAGGGCATTGCTTTCGAAGCCCGCGAAAAACAGCGCCGTTTCGGCCACATCGGCGACGGTGGTGAACTCGCCGTCGACGGTCTCCTTGAGCATGACGTTCTTGATGACCTCGGCTTCCGAGATGCCGAGTTCCTTGGCCTGCTCGGGGATCTGCTTGTCCACCAGCGGGGTCCGCACGAAGCCGGGGCAGATGACGTTGGCGCGCACGCCGTGCTTGGCGCCTTCCTTGGCGACGACCTTGGCAAGCCCGATCAGCCCGTGCTTGGCGGTCACGTAGGGCGCCTTCAGCATCGAGGCCTCCTTCGAGTGCACCGAGCCCATGTAGATGATGCTGCCGCCGGTGCCCTGCTTGTACATGTGACGCAGCACCGCGCGCGTGGTGAGGAACGCGCCGTCGAGATGGATGGCGATCAGCTTCTTCCAATCCGCAAACTTGAACTCGTCGAGCGGCGCGACGATCTGGATGCCCGCGTTGCTCACGAGCACGTCGACCTTGCCGAATTGCTCCACCGTGTGCTCGACGCCGGCGTCCACCTGCTGCTCGTTGGTCACGTCCATGGTCACGCCGATCGCCTTCTTGGCGTCACCGATCTCGGCCGCGGCGGCGTCGGCGGCCTTCTGATTGATGTCGGCGATCACCACGCGCGCCCCTTCGCGGGCGTAGGTCTTGGCGATCTCGTGGCCGATGCCGCTGGCGGCGCCGGTCACGATGGCAACCTTGTCCTTCAATCGCATGTCATTTCACTCCTGCGCCGGCGGCAGCGAGCACCGGCTTGCGTTTCGAGGTGGATGAATCGAGATAGTCGTAGGCGACCTTGCCGAGTCCGAGCGTGAGATCGCAGATCATGTGAACGGATGAAACGACCTCGAGCACCGGCAGTTCCGCGATCGGCGCCAGCGCGTGCGGTGTGAGCGACAGCGCCGCCGGGCCGGTCCAGGCGCCCTTGAGCGTGACGTCTTCCAGATAATATTCGACCAGCTCGCAAATTCGCGGCGTACCGTCGACGTGCGGAATGATCTTGAGCAGGAAATTGGGCGTGGCGAGCGAGGCGCGGATGGCGTCGAGGTCGGCCGGCTTGTGCTTGTAGCCCATGGTCGCGGTGGCGACGCGCACCGGCCCGTAGTCGAGCGTGCCGACCATCTGATCGATCTCGACGTGGAGCGTGGGGTTGGCCAGTTTCTTGGGAAAGCCCCAGAGCTCGCGCCCGCCCGCGATCGGCGGCTCGTCGTTGAGGAACATGCAGTGGGTGTACCCGCCCTTGCGGCCGCGGAATTTGACCGGGATCACCTGGCCGGTCTCGGTGTAGTCGCCGAAGCCGGTGGAGTCGGGCATGCGGATGAACTCGTATTTGACCAGCGGCTCGTCGACCTCGAGCGGTTCCGGCACCACCGCCCGCAGCTTCTCCGGGTCGGTGCGATAGGTGATGATCATGAATTCGCGATCGACGAAGCGGTACGGGCCCGGCGGATAGGCGGGGCTCGTCAGTGGCATGGCGAATGCGCGTGCCTTGACCTCTGCTTCCTTCATGCTGGGCTCCTGCTCGCTCGATACTGGTGTCGATCTTCTTGTTTATTCGCGACCGTTGACGGCGACATCGAAGGTGCCGCACCCGGAGCGATCCGTGGGCCGCATCAGCGCTTCCGGATGGCGCAGCGTGCGCATGGCGTCGTTGTATCCCGCCGTCCAGTGATCGTTCATGCTGGCGCGCGAGAACTCGTAGTCCTTGGACTGGCCTTCGTATTTCCGCGATCGATAGATCAGGTGAACGATCTGGTAGACGCGGCGATCGGCGACGGATCGCAAGAGCCTGCCGTCCTCGTTGTCGAAGAACTCCGGCGGCACCTTCTCGATGATGTTGGCCAGCGCGTTGCGGGCCGTCTGGATCTTTTTGAAATTGTCCGTGTTGGCGCGGGTGCGGCTGGAATACTGGATCTCCTTTTGTCGCACCATCACGCCCGGCAGGTCGCTCGGCACCTCGCCGCGTGCGCTCCACAAGTCCACTTGGAACGCGAGCGTGTCCTGGCGCGTGTCACCCTCTACCACCCATTGCAGCGGCGTGTTGGAGACGAGCCCGCCGTCCCAGTACAGCTCGCCGTCGATTTCGATCGGAGGAAAGCCGGGCGGCAGTGCACCGCTCGCCAGGATGTGCTCGGGCCTGATCTTGTGGGTGGTCGAATCGAAATAGACGAAGTTGCCGCTGCGGATGTTGACCGCGCCGACGCTGAAGCGCATCGGGCTTGCATTGATGCGGTCGAAATCAACGAGGTTCTCGAGCGTGCCGATCAACGGCTTGGTGTCGTACCAGCTGGTGGCCTCGATCGCGCCCGGTGGATAGAGATAGGGCGGAGGAAACCGCGGCGTGAAGAAGCCCGGGGTGCCCGCGAACATCGCGCTGCTCGCGTGCAGCCGGTTGACGATGCCGCGGCTCAAGTCGCCCTGCAACCAGGGTTCAGCGAATCCGAACGGGTCGGGAATGTGGGGCGCGCTGACCTGCTCCCAGAAGGCGCGCAGCTTGTCCAGCCGCGCCTGCGGCGCGTTGCCCGCGATCAACGCTGCGTTGATGGCGCCGACGGAAATTCCCGAGACCCAATCCGGGTGCAAGTTCGCTTCGGCCAGCGCCTGATAGACTCCGGCCTGGAAGGCGCCGAGCGCGCCGCCGCCTTGCAGCACCAGAGCGATGCAATCGAATGGGGGCCGCTCCAGGTTGCGGTGGCTCTTCCGCAACGGCTGCACGAACCGCTTGTCCCCGTCTTTCGCCGGCCGCGCCCGTCGCCCTTCGGCGTCGAGCCGGGCGGCGTCCATACGCGCGGAGTCGAGGCGAGCGACCTCGAGATCGACAGTGGCGGGTGTCAAGGGAGCTGATGCATCGCTGGACATCGTTCACCCCCAATCAGTGTGGTCATCGGTGTTTATCGAACGCGGGCCATGAATCCGATCTTAATCGGCTCGGTAAAGACGAGCAAAGATTGGTCGCGACCGTCATCGTGCGACAATCATGGGACGACAACATGTCGTCCGCACGACTGCCTAAACAAAGGGCGGCAATTACGCGACTGATAGGGGGTTAGTCGAGCGGTTGGAAATCACGAATGCGTTGATAATCTTCGTCTTGTTGTATCGGTCGGATTTCCGGCTGAACTGGTCTGGAACAAAGCTGGCTTCCGATCGCGAGGGAACAGAAGCCGCCTTGCGCTTGTCATGCGAAGCAAATGTCCCGGAAAAGCGGGAACCAGTTCTCCGGACAAGGACATGCGCCATCCAAGCGCGCATGTCCCGGAAAAGTGGGAACCGGTTTTCCGAACAAGGACATGCGCAGCCAAGCTCGGGGCGTTGGCTCAGAAGGCGTCGTACTGCTCGCTGGGAAGGTTCTTCGTGGTAGTCATGATAGCCAATGCATCGATGCGCGATGGCGCAGATGACCAACTGAGATAGGACACGCCGGCCAGGACGACGGCGATGGCGGCGGCGACGGCGAAACGAACATTCTTGTGCATCTCGGCTCTCTCTGGTCGAGCGCGCTTCGCGCGCCCGGTTTGACTTCGACATGGAGTGCGGAGGCGTACGGCCAAACATCCGCGCGGGCTTGAACGGCGGCCGCTCCCGGACAAGCCGGTTCCGTCGCCGTTGCGCGCGGCTATGTAGTCGGTGCGAATTTCAAGTTTGCGCAGAAGTCGCCTAGAATTTTATCGATTGGCGCGGCGGCCTTCCGGGCGGCGCGATCATCGGCGTCGTAAAGCACAGAAAAAATCCGGAATTTCAGCGGGTTCTCATTTAACACCACAACTTAGTGAAATATTTACCGAAAATGCGGACATTCGCCGACGGATAGAAAATCCGGTCCACATTGGAGGAACCGATGACGCTGACGATTTGCGGCCGCGCTTGCGCATTCTTCGCCGCACTGCTTGCGTCATCGCTGCTGCTCACGACCTCGCACGCCGAGGATGGCGTCACCCCCGAGACCATCGTTTTCGGCCAGGCGACCGTGCTCGAAGGTCCGGCCTCTGCGCTTGGCCAGGGCATGCGCGCCGGCATCCATGCCGCTTTCGACGAAGCCAACAAGAACGGCGGCGTGCATGGCCGCAAGCTCGAGCTCGTCAGCATCGATGACGGCTACGAGCCGGACAAGTCGATCGCAGCGACCAAGAAGCTGATCGAACAGGACAAGGTCTTTGCCCTGATCGGCGCGGTCGGGACGCCGACCGCGGCCGCGGCGCAGCCGATCGCCACCGCCGCCAAAGTGCCGTTCATCGGCGCGTTCACCGGCGCCATGTTCCTGCGCAACACCAAGCTCGAGAACGTGATCAACATTCGCGCGAGCTACGACGCCGAAACCGAGGCCTGGGTCCGGCACCTCACCGAGGATCTCAAGATCAAGAAGATCGCGATCTTCTACCAGGACGACGCCTTCGGCCGCGCCGGCCTGTCGGGCTTCAAGAAGGCCATGGACAAGCGCGGGATGGAGATCGCCGCCGAGGGCACCTTCGAGCGCAATACGGTCGCGGTGAAAACTGCGCTGCTCACGCTCAAGCGGGCCGAGCCTGAGGCGGTGGTGATGGTCGGGCCCTACAAGCCGTGCGCCGAGTTCATCAAGCTCGCGCGCAAGATCGATTTCAACCCGGTGTTCGTGAACATTTCCTTCGTCGGCGCGGGCTCGCTCGCCAAGGAACTCGGCCCCGACGGCAACGGCGTGGTCGTCAGCCAGGTCGTGCCGTTCCCGTGGGACATGTCGCTCAAGGTGGTGGCCGACTACCACGCTGCGATCAAGGCGATCGACGCGCAGGCCGAGCCCGGATTCGTGTCGCTCGAAGGCTATCTCGTCGGCCGTCTTGCCATCGCCGCGCTCAACAAGGCCGGCAAGGACCTCACGCGCGAGACGCTGCTCAAGACCATCAAGGACACCGGCAGATTCGATATCGGCGGGCTGGAGATGACCTACGGCCCTGACGACAATGAGGGATTGGACAAGGTCTTCATGACCGTCATCCAGCCCGACGGTTCGTTCAAGGCGGTCGACAAGCTGGTCAAGATTTCGGCGAACTGATCGATGGCCTCATCGCCGCACCAGACGACAGCTGAGGGCGGTGCGGGGACCGGCGCGTCGCAGGCCGGTCGGCGTCCCTGGTTCAGGCCGGCATGGGTCGAAAGCCTGGGAATCAAGGTCAAGCTGCAGCTGGCCTTCGCCGCGGTGTCGATCATGACCGTGGTTGCGGCCGCCGTCGCGATCATGTCGTTCTCGGCCACCGAATCCGGCGTCCATGGCATGGCGAGCCGCGAGGTGCCGCTGATGACGGACGCGCTGCGGCTGTCGGCGATTTCGGGAGAAATCTCGGCGGCGGCCGCGCGCTTCGTCAGCGCCAGGACTGCGGACGAGCAGAAGGCGATCGCGTCCACGATCCAGGAGCGTTATCGGGCGTTGACGGCGACGATGGAGCGGCTGCGCCAGGGGCGGACCAACGGAACGTTCGCCGCAGTCGAGGCGGCCTCGCAACGTCTCGGCGTCAATCTCCAGGCGCTCGAGGTCGCCATTGCCGAACGCTCGACACTGCGCGCCGGCCTCGAGTCGAAGCTCGACGCCGTGCACAAGGTGCACGCCAGGATCGGCGACAAGCTCAACCCGATCGTCGACGATTCCTATTTCGACGTCGTCACGACCGCCGAAGACGTCGGCAAGACCGCGGACAAGATCGTCAAGGCGCTGGTCAACGACGGACTGCAGGTCATGCAGGCGATCGTGGAGATCGGCGCGGAAACCAACCTGGTCACCGGGCTGCTCACGGCCGGTGCGCTCACCTCGTCGGGGCCGATCCTCACGCTGCTGGAGGACCGGTTCATGTCCTCCACCAACCGGGTGCAGAAGCAGCTCGCCAAGCTTCCGAAGGGCCCGAAATTCGACAATCTCCGGGAGCGCGTCACCGCGCTCGTCAAGCTCGCGGACTTCAAGGATCGCGCCGCCGGCGAAAGCGACATGACGCGGCTGCAGAAGGTGTTCCGCGCGCATGAAAGCCTGACCGGCGTGCTGATCACGCTCATCGACGACCTCAATTTCGATCTGGTCATGCAGAGCGAGGATGCGGTCAAACGATCGAGCAAGGTGATCAAGGACCTGGTGGTCAACCAGATCGCCGGCTTGCGCAACGCGCTCGAGATCGCCGCCCGGACCCACCTCGTCGCCAGCGTGATGAGCGAGGCCTCGGTCGCCAAGGACTCCGCCATGCTGATTCCGTTCCAAGACCGCTTCAGGGCGTTGGCGGATTCGCTGGCGAAGGTGTCGGAGACCATCGGCAACCAGGAGATCAAGAAGGCGATCGCCGAGCTTGTCGCGTTCGGTCAGGGCGATGACGGGATCCTGGCGCTGCGCGGCAAGGAGCTCGCCGTGGCTGCGCGCGCGGACCGGACGATCGAGGAGAATGCCAGCATCCAGCGTGAGCTCGATCGAGCCGTGTCGGTGCTGGTGGGCGAGACCGAGCGACGAATGAAGCTGGGCATCGGCCAGCTGACCGGCCAGCTCGACTACAACCGCACCCTGCTGATCCTGGCCGCCGTGTTGAGCTTGGTCGCCTCCGGCGCCATCGCCGTGCTCTACGTTCAGCGCAATCTCATCCGTCGCCTCTATTCGGTCCGTGACGCGATGCGTCGCCTGTCGTCGGGCGACATCGGTCTCGACGTTCCCGCGTCCGGCGACCGGGACGAGATCGGCGAGATGGCGAGGGCCGTGCTCGTCTTCCGCGACCGGGCGGTCGAGAAGGGCCGTCTCGAGAGCGAGGCCGCGGAGCAGCGCCGGGCCAGCGCGCAAACGCAGGCGATGGCAGCGGAGGAGCAGCGCCGGACGGCGGAACAGCAGACCCAGGTGGTTCGCGCGCTCAATGCCGGGCTCGGCAGGTTGTCCGACGGCGATCTGACCTTCCGCCTCACGGACGACTTTCCCGACGCCTATCAGGAAATCAAGGACGAGTTCAATCTCACCATAACGCGGCTACAGGAGACGCTCGAGGCGCTGTCGAAAGCGACGAATGAGGTGTCCAACGCTTCGACCGAGATTTCCGCCAGCGCGACCGACCTTTCCCAGCGCACCGAGGAGCAGGCCGCGAGCCTCGAGCAGACCTCGGCCTCGCTGCAGGAAATCGCCTCGACCGTGAAGCGCAACGCGGCGAGCGCCCAGCAGGCAAATGCCTCCGCTACCAGTGCGCGCGACATGGCGGATCGCAATGGCCGCGTGGTCGCCAAGGCGGTCGAGGCCATGGCGCGGATCGAGCAGTCGTCGGGTCAGATCTCCGAAATCATCGGCGTCATCGACGAGATTGCGCGGCAGACCAATCTCCTCGCGCTCAACGCCGCGGTGGAAGCGGCGCGCGCCGGCGAAGCGGGCCGCGGCTTCGCGGTCGTGGCCTCGGAGGTGCGCAGCCTCGCGCAGCGTTCGTCGCAGGCCGCCAAGGACATCAAGGACCTCATCAGCAACAGCTCCGGTCAGGTGCGGGAGGGCGTCGATCTGGTCAACAAGGCCGGCGGCTCGCTCACCGAGATCGTGGATGCGATCAAGAACGTCGCCGCCATCGTGTCCGATATCGCGACCGCCAGCGTGGAGCAGGCCGCCGGGCTCGAGCAGGTCAACCGCGCGCTGACGCAGATGGACCGGGTCACTCAGCAGAACTCGGCGCTGGTGGAAGAGAATGCAGCGACCGCGCAGACGCTCGATCACCAGGCCAAGTCGATGGACGAGCGGGTGGCCTTCTTCCGGTTCGACCGCGGGCAGGCCGTCGGCAGGTCCGGGCAGGGTGCGGCGGCTGCCGTACCGCACGCGTCTGCGCCGGCGCGAATTCGCCGGCAGTTTTGAGCTGGCTTTACCTCAATATGAGGCCAACGCCTTAAAGCCCCGTTCGGGGCAGCGCGTGTACGGAAGCCTCGATAACAAGACCAAGGAGGCACGGATGGGCAGTCTTATGATCAGGTGCCCGGTAACCGGGCGCGAGATTTCGGCGGGCATCGAGGCCGATGACTCGCATTTTCGATCCAGTACGGTGTTCTTTTCCCGTTCCTATTGCGGGTTCTGCCGGAGCGAGCACGAATGGTTTGCCAAGGATGCGTGGGTCTGCGAGGCGCCCGTCACGTTTGCCGCCGCTGCGCGGCAGCGCAAGATCGCCTGAGGCGAATTCCGTAGGCGAGGGCGTTCTCGCTGCTCACTCCCCCACCCGGCGTCCGGTCGTGGTCTCGTCGAGCTTGGCCGCATCGCGCCCCATCTGCAGGCAGACGAGAACCTCGACGTAGCTGGGATCGCCGCCCGACTGCGTGGTCGCCACGCAGCGCTGACGCAACGTCGGGGAAAACTGCGCCCATTCCCTCTCGAGCTCCTCGCGAGCGCCTTTCTCGTCCGCCAGGCACTGTCGCAGCGACGTATCCAGACTCAGGCCGCTGCCCATCCGCGCCGCTGCGCGACAGCCGGGTTCAACGTCGAGAGTGGGCACCTGGTCGGCGACGGCAAGCACCAGCGTCGATCCGAGCGCAAGCAATGATAGCGATGGGAACATTTGCGGCCTCCCGCTGATCGGGGTGCGGCTCACTGGCCGGCACCATGCACGATGCGCCGGCGCTTCGACGTCCCAGCCAAGGTCGGCCAGCACGGGTCAGCATGGCCGACAAATGCTCACAACGCCCTTATGCAAAAGCTGGCAATTCAGTGAAATTGTGCGGCCTTGGGTCAGCGTCACTGTCCCGCGGTCGGTGCCGACGGCGGGGCCAGCTTGCAATTGCTCAGCACCGCATAGAAGCCGTGCTCGCCCTGTTGGAAGGCCACTGTGGCCGTGAACACGTACGATCCGACCTTGGGGTCCTTGAGCTGATGCACCCACCAATTCGCGACCTTGCCGGGCTGGTGGGAATATTGAGCGCAGGTCCCGTCCGGCCCGTCGATAATCGGCACCGATTGCATCTCGTAGCGATAGTCCTTGGAATTGGGCCAGGCCACGCCGATCCCGATCCGCGGACTGTCGTAGGACAAGGGGAACGCCTGCGATAGATTTTTCGGATCCCCGCAATTCGGATAGTTGCTGGCGTATTCGGCATTGCCGGTGCAGAGCATGATCGGTGCGCCGTTGGGCCAATCGATGCTGCCGGGGCGCGAGCCCCAGTCGATCTTGCAGCACGGCTGGACCGTGACTGCCGGCCATCCCGGCGGAACCTGATACGACGTGGGCTGGCTCTTGATGCAATAATTGGTGGTGCAGTCGGTCTGGGTCAGCGCTGGCGCGGCCGCGGCCGGCGCCGAGGCCAGGCAGAGGAAGCCACCGCTCAAAGCGAGCAGACGCTGGATACTTTTCATGGCGGGCCTCCCGGTCGGAATGCGTTCATGCTCGCGCCGCCGGATCACGCTGCGGAATCGGTGCGAGCACGGCACGTTACCACATTGAATGCGCAAACAATGACGGCCGCTGTTGGCGATCGTTCAAGAGCGCCGGATGATTTTAGCGGCTTCGAAATCAAAGGCTAACCATGGATCGGGCCAGGTTGGTGCGCAAGTCGCTGCAGGCCCAGCCCGGTGATATCGTTCCCCGCAATCGCAAGTCTGATTCGCGCAGGCCGAAGAAAACGAAAATACGAGCTGTCGTTGCGGGTGTCCTCGCCGCACTGGTCCTCGGCACCAACTGGCCCGGCGCCGCAAGGGCCGAGGGGCAGGAGGTCATCGGGGCGCTGCAACTCAAGGCCGAGGCGAAGGCCAAGTCGCCTGCGGCAAAAGCGCTCCAATAGTTGCCACCGGTCATCGTTGCCAATTTTGATCGAGAAGTAGCCAACTATTGACTGGCGTGGGCTATCCACAGGGTCGTAACCTTCCGCACAGCCGGCACAGCCGGCATCGGCCAGAATCGATACCCTCGTCACATTGCTCGGACAATCATCGGCGTAGACTGCGGGAACCATGACCATGAGAGCTGCCGTTGCAACCGCTGCGCTTCTCACGCTGTTGACGGCGTGCGGCGAAGGTAACCGCTACGTGGCGCCGCCGCCGCCGAAGGTGACGGTCCAGTTGCCCCTGCAGGAGAGCGTCGCACCTTATCTGGAGGCGACGGGCAACGCTGCCGCGGTGAATACCGTCAAGCTGGTGGCGCGCGTGCAGGGTTACGTTCAGGAGATCAAGTATCAGGACGGCGACTTCGTGAAGAAGGGCACGCCGTTGTTCATCATCGAGCCCGAGCCGTACAAGGTGAAGCTCGAGCAGGCGCAGGCAGCCGAGGAAGGGGCCAAGGCCACGCTGATCAATGCCGAAGCTGAATTCCAGCGTCAGCTGGAGCTGCAGTCAAAGGACGTCTCGACCCAGGCCAACCTGGACAAGGCGCGCGCCAACCGTGACACCGCGCACGCCAACGTGCTGCAGGCGCAGGCCAATACCGAGACCGCCGAGATCAATTTCGGCTACACCACTGTGTCCGCGCCGTTCGACGGCGTGGTGACCGCGCGCAAGGTGTCGGTCGGCGAGCTCGTCGGAGGCGATCAGCCAAGCCAGCTGGCGTCGATCGTGCAGCTCCAGCCGATCTGGGTGTGGTTCAACCTGAGCGAACGGGACATCCAGAAGGTCCGCGCCAACCTGGCGGAGCACGGCCTGAACGTCAGGGACCTTGTCAACAAGGTGACAATCGAGGTCGGCCTGCAGACCGAGACCGGCTACCCGCACAAGGGCGTGCTCGACTATGCGGACCCGAACGTCAACCAGTCGACCGGCACCATGCAGGTCCGCGGCATCTTCGAGAATACCGACCGGGGCCTGTTACCGGGCTATTTCGTGCGCGTGCGCGTGCCGATGCGCCCGGCGCCGACGCTGCTGGTGCCGGAGGTGGCGATAGGCAGCGATCAGGGCGGCCGCTACGTGCTCGCGCTCAATGCCGACAACGTCGTCGAGCAGCGCCGGGTGACGCTCGGACAGACGTTCGGCGAGCTGCGCGCCATCGAAAGCGGATTGAAGCCGGACGAGCGCGTGGTGGTGGTCGGCCTCCAGGACGCCATTCCAGGCCAGAAGGTCGATCCGCAGCTGCAAACGCCCAAATCCGCAGCGGCGGAACCGAAGTAGCGGCGCGTCATGATCTCGAAGTTCTTCATCGAGCGTCCGGTTCTGGCGAACGTGCTCGCCGTGCTCATGGTCGTGATCGGCGGCGTGGCGCTGTTCTCGCTGCCGGTGGCGCAATATCCCAATGTGGTGCCGCCGACGATCTCGGTGACGACCAGCTATCCCGGCGCCAGCGCCCGCAACGTGGTCGATACCGTCGCACTGCCGATCGAGCAGCAGGTCAACGGCGTCGACGGCATGATCTACATGCAGTCGTTCAGCGCGTCGGACGGCAGCTATTCGCTGACTGTGACGTTCAAGATCGGGATGGACATCAACTTCGCGCAGGTGCTGGTGCAGAACCGCGTCTCCAGCGCGCTCGCCTCGCTTCCGCAACCGGTGCAGAAGCAGGGTGTGACGGTTCAGCAGAAGTCGACCGCGGTTCTGATGTTTGCGTCGCTGACGTCGCCCGATGCCCGCTACGACAGCCTCTACCTTGCCAACTACGCCACCATTAATCTGAAGGATCGGCTGGCGCGCCTGCCCGGCGTAGGCAACGTCAATATCTTCGGAGCGGGCCAGTATTCGATGCGGGTCTGGCTCGACCCCAACAAGCTGCAAGCGCGCTCGCTCACCACGACGGACGTCGTGAATGCGCTGCAGGGCCAGAACCAGCAGGTCGCCGCCGGCCAGCTTGGCATGCCGCCGGCGCCCTCCACACAGCCCTTCCAGTATACGCTCGACATCGCGGGCCGCCTCGATCAGGTCGGCCAGTTCGAGGATATCGTCGTCAAGACCGCGTCGGACGGGCAGATGACGCATCTGCGCGACGTCGCCCGCATCGAGCTCGGGGCGCAGACCTACGGCCAAGTGTTCACGCTAAACGGCAAGCCGGCAGCCGGCATCGGCATCTTCCAGACGCTGGAGGCGAATGCGCTCACGGTCGCCGGCGAGGTCAAGGCCTTGATGGCCAGCGCGTCGAAGACCTTTCCGCCGGGGCTGAGCTACACCATTCCGTTCGATACCACGACCTTCGTGAAGGCCTCGATCGACGAGGTGTACAAGACGCTGTTCGAGGCTGGTTTCCTCGTGCTGATCGTGATCCTGGTGTTCCTGCAGGACTGGCGCGCCATGCTGGTGCCGGCCACGACCGTGCCGGTCACCATCATCGGAGCGTTCGCCGGCATGGCCGCGCTCGGCTTCACCGTCAACCTGTCGACGCTGTTCGCCATCGTGCTGGCGATCGGCATCGTGGTGGACGACGCCATCGTGGTAGTGGAAGGCGCGGCGCATCACATCGAACGCGGCATGTCCGGCAAGGAAGCCGCGATCCAGGCAATGAACGAGCTGTTCGGCCCGATCATCGGCATTACGCTGGTGCTGATGTCGGTATTCCTGCCGGCGGCGTTCATCCCGGGGCTGACAGGCAAGATGTTCGCACAGTTCGCCTTGGTGATCGCAGCCACCGCGCTGCTCAGCGCCATCAATGCAGCGACTTTGAAACCCACCCAGTGCGCGCTGTGGCTGCGGCCGCCGGTTCCGCCGGAGCGGCGCAATTTCTTCTACCGCGGCTTCAACGCTGTCTATGGCCGGTTCGAGAACGGCTATACGCACCTGATCGGGCGCATGGTGGAACGCAGCGGCCTGATGTGCGTGATCGCCCTCATCATCATCGCGGTGGCCGGCTATGGGCTCTCGCGCGTTCCGACCGGCTTCCTGCCGATCGAGGACCAGGGCTACGTGCTTGCGATCGCGCAATTGCCGGATGGCGCGTCGCTGGAACGTACCAGGGCCGTTCTCGACCGGGTCAGCGAGATCGCCGGCAAGATTCCTGCGGTGGAAAATGTCGTCGCGATTTCCGGCGTGTCCGCGCTCGACAACAATTCCACCCTGGCGAGTGCCGGCGTGGCTTACATCGTGCTCAAGGATTGGAGCGTGCGCGGCAAGGGCGAGGATCTGCGCTCGCTGTTCCAGACCTTCAACCGCGAATTTGCTGTGATCCAGGAGGCGCGGATCGTGGTCTTTCCACCGCCACCGATCCAGGGCATCGGCAATGCGGGCGGATTTGCCATGCAGGTGCAGCTGCGCGATGGCAGTTTCGACCTGGCGAAGCTCCAGGCAACCACCAACACAATTGTGCGGGAAGCCCAGTCGCAGAGTGGATTGCAACGGGTGACGACCTCGTTCCGCTCCACCGTGCCGCAGTTGACCGTGGACGTCGACCGCGCCAAGGCGGAGACCCTGCAGGTCTCGGTCGACGACGTGTTCTCGACGCTCTCCGCCTATCTCGGCTCTTCCTATGTCAACCAGTTCAACAAGTTCGGCCGCACCTTCCAGGTCTACGTGCAGGCCGACTCGCAGTTCCGGCTGCGGCCTCAGGACATCGAGCAGCTGCCGGTCCGCAACAAGCAGGGAGAGATGATCCCGATCGGCACCATGGTGAAGATCACACCGTCGGTCGGGCCGTCGCTGCTGAGCCTCTACAATCTCTATCCGTCCGCGATGGTGATGGGGGTGCCGGCGACCGGCTTCAGCTCCGGCGAGGCCATGGCGTTGATGGAGCAGATCGCGGCGAAGTCGCTGCCGCCGGGCACGGGCTACGAATGGACCGCCATGTCCTACCAGGAGAAGGCTGTTGGTAATCAGATCTATTACATCTTCGCGCTGGCAATGTTGCTGGTGTACCTGGTGCTGGCCGGTCAATACGAAAGCTGGTTCATGCCGGTCGCAGTGCTGCTGGCCGTGCCGCTGTCGCTGGTGGGACCGGTCGTCGCGCTCAAGGGGATCGGGATCGACAACAATCTCTATACCCAGATCGGCTTGGTGCTGCTGATTGCGCTGTCGGCCAAGAATGCCATCCTGATCGTGGAGGTGGCGCGCGAGCGTCGCATCTTCGATGGCAAGCCGATCCTCGAGTCCGCGATCGAAGCTGCGCGCACCCGCTTCCGCCCCATCCTGATGACCTCGTTCGCCTTCATCCTCGGCGTCGTGCCGCTGGTGCTCGCCACCGGCGCGGGCGCCAGTTCCCGCAAGTCGATCGGCATCGCGGTGTTCAGCGGCATGCTGGCCTCGACCTGCCTGGCCGTCCTGTTCGTGCCGTCGTTCTTCGTCGTGGTGCGGCGCTACGAGGAGTGGCGCGCCGCGCGCAAGGTCAAGGCCGCGGCGTCCGCGCCGGCGCAATGACACCATCGATCGACTGCCGCTAGGACCGAGTTTCGGCGCTTCCTGCGGTTTTCGACCCGCGGGAGGCGGATTCCGGTATGTAAATTGCATGCCTGACTCGCTGCGACGTTCAAAAAAGCAGGAGGTTCGCATGAGCGGGTTGGGCGGTCTCAACAAGGCGCCGGACGGCGTCGTCATCGGCTTGGTTCAGCTGCAGAATCCATGGGTGGTCACGAACGAGGATTTGGCCAGGCAGACCGATCGGATCTGCGGGCTGGTGGGCAAGGCGCGGCGCAATCTGCCGACCATGGATCTCGTGGTGTTCCCCGAATACGCGCTGCACGGGCTCAGCATGGACACCAATCCCGACATCATGTGCACGCTGGACGGCCCCGAGGTTGCGCGGTTCAAGCAGGCCTGCGTCGACAACCGGATCTGGGGCTGCTTCTCGATCATGGAGCTCAATCCCGGACGTAACCCATTCAACAGCGGCATCATCATCGACGACCACGGCAGCATCCGGCTCTATTACCGCAAGATGCATCCCTGGGTTCCGGTCGAGCCCTGGGAGCCGGGTGACATCGGCATCCCGGTATGCGACGGCCCCAACGGCAGCAAGCTGGCGCTGATCATCTGCCACGATGGCATGTTTCCGGAGATGGCGCGCGAGTCCGCCTACAAGGGCGCCAACGTCATGTTGCGGACCGCGGGCTATACCGCGCCGATCCGGCACGCGTGGCACGTCACCAACCAGGCGAACGCGTTCTGCAATCTGATGTATACGGCGAACGTATGCCTGGCCGGCTCCGACGGATCGTTCAATTCGATGGGCGAGGGCATGATCGTCAATTACGATGGCATGCCGCTGGTGACCGGCAACGGCATTCCTGACGAGATCATCACCGGCGAAGTGCGGCCGCGGCTCTGCGACGAGGCCCGCAGCTGCTGGGGCGTCGAGAACAACATCTATCAGCTCGGCCACCGCGGCTATGTCGCAGTCAAGGGCGGCGCGCAGGATTGCCCCTACACCTACATGCAGGATCTCGCCGCCGGGCAATATCGGCTGCCGTGGGAGGATGCGATCAAGGTCACAGACGGCACGTCCTGCGGATTTCCGGCGCCCGCGCGCCCCTACACGCCGGCGGCACCGGAGAAGGTGCCGCTGCGCAAGACCGGATGACGCGGGGCGCCGATCCCGGCTGGAGCGGCGCGTCGTTGATTTGCGCTACGGCGCGCCGTGCCAGCGGTGCTGGTGGCTCTTCTGCGTCTCCGTGTAGGCGCCGGGATGATAGAACGTGTCGTAGAAGTCGAGGTCCAGGTGATGCGCCTGATGCGCGAGCGTCGTGCGCAGCGGGCCGAAATAGGCGGGAAATTTCCCGTAGGTCTCGTACACGTAAGTGCAGTAGGCGATCGTGGCAGCGATGCATTCATCGCTGAATTTCGGGATGCTCGCCTGCACGGCTGCGGGATCCTTCCACGAGCCTGAGAAGGTGTCGCGCAATGCCGCACCGGTGACGCTTGTCCGCTTGTGCTTCAGGAACGCCAGAACGGCGTCTTCCATCGAGCGATAGTAGGGCGGACAGAACGGCTTGATCAGGTCCACGCCGTTCAATGTCAGACCAAGGGGGTGCGGGTAGGATCTGTCTGCCCCCTTCAGCCGCATGATGAATCGCTGGAGCGGTCCGGCGTGCATGATCTGCGAGAGCCGTTGTGATCCGAGCTTGAAGCCGAGCGCCTCGAACCACGTCGTCTCCTGCGCCGACGCGAAGTGGGTCCAGCCGCCGAGACCCATGGCCTGCTCCATCAGCGAGAGGTTGTGCACCATGAAGGCCTGCTCGGCCAGCATGAACTCGACGATGATCGTCTCGATCGCCAGGATCGAGGCGACCCGGTTGTCGTCGGGATCATCGTGCAGCCGTCCGCCCTGCGATATGCCGAAGCGCTTGATCCCCGGCGGCTGGAATTTTGCTCGCTCGTCCAGGAGGAACATCGCCATCTGCTCGTCGAATGTGGAGAGCAGCACGTTGATGTACATGCTGGTCAGTTCGCAGACCGGAAGGAAATAGGTGCTGCCGGCGAGATTGGTCGACCATTTGTTGAACGGGAAGGTGAGGGGAACCCTCTTCTCGATGATTGTGCGTCCGTCGCGGATCTTGATCCGCATCTTTTCGTAGACCTGCTCGAACCGGTGACCTTCCGCCAGCCGTGCCAGCGTTTCGATGTCGTCGAGCGTGAAGTCCTGCGGCCGCTTGAGGAGATACGTGCCGGAATCATTGATGACGAACAGCGCGGTGCTGTGCACCGCGTCGGCGCTCGCCCCGGTGCGCCCGGTCAGCGTAGCGATGACGTTGCCGCCGCCGCCTTCAGGCAGATTGCCTTCCTGAAAGGGAAGGTCGCCGAGCGCGAAACCGTTGATGCCGGCGGCGGCAAACGCCAGGGCAGCTTCCTCGGTGGTCGTGAGCGGGAGCGGCGCGCGCTTGCTCTTGTAGGCAAGCGCGCCCCCGGGCAGGGTCGCGCCCAGACTGAAGCGGCGGGAGCGCCGGTTGGCCAACGCGTCGATCAGCGGGTAGCGAAGGGCGTCCTGCAGGGCGGATCTGCAATCGGTCTCGCCGGGGACGAGGGTGTTTTCCACGTCGTGCTCCATCTGTGTCTCCCGCGAATGTCGAGGAAAGATGGAATGGTTCGGCGGAACGGAAGTCCGCCGAACGCGCTAAGTTATCACTTCTCGCATAGATTGCAATATGGTAAAATATAAATTGGAGCGAGTGTTGGCCGCAATGGGGTCCGCAAAAAGAAAACCCGCCGCGGATCGCTCCGGGCGGGCCCATTTTACGCAGTACTATTATCGTCCGCTTGCTTACCGAGACCGGTACATCCGCGACCTTCGGCGCTATCGCTTCCGATAATGTAAGATATAGCCCGCGATCATGACGCGGTCATGACGGCCGCCGGTGGCAGCTCGGACTGGTCAGGTGATGGTGAACGCGACGGCGGCGGCGGCCACGATCAGGACCGCGAACGCGGCCGTGAACACCGAAATCCAGGTCGCAACCCTACGCAGGAGCCAATCACGCCGAGCCCGGACGGCACCGTAGCGGGGCGGCACTGTCGGCATTGCCGGACGCAATACAGAGGACATCGGTCCCGCCTCACTCGGACGCGGCTGCGAGAAAGCCGGCCATGACCATGGTGAAGGCGACGGCCAACCAGATGAGTTCGACGGGAGCGGAGATCATGGGCGCCTCGGGGAGTAGGGAGGGATGGAACGTCCTTCTTTAGTGTCCTCGGCACCCGTTCCGGTTCATCGCTTTAGGCGGTTTGGAATAAAAAAATCGGTATTTGCGTCCGCCCCAATGCGGGCCGGACTGGAGGAATAGAATCCCAGGGAGACATGGCACTGGTGAGCAACGGCTTTGAGCATCAAACGCGAAGCCAGCTCATTCACATCATCCGGGTGAAACTGGCCAAGCGACGCGTCGAAAAAGGTTCTGGTCGAAGCCGGCCCTACCGTCGTGGTCGGCAGAGCAAAGCGCTCCGCCGAGGCGGTCGAGCTTGTCCGCACCAATGGAAGGGCGAAGCGGTCCGCCGAACAGGTCGAGGCGGTCCAAAGCAACTAGCCGTCTACACGATGATACAAGCACGCGCGGCTGCTGGTCGCGCGTGCTTGCCTTTCAACGCCTGGGATGGAGGCGAACGAGCTTATCGGGCCAGCCGTCGGCGCTCGACGACCAACCTGGGCTTCAGCGCCGGGGCTTTCTCAACGGCAGGGGATTTATCCTGCAGGTCCACCGCAAAGGCGGGCGAGGTCGTCGTGATGGCGTGCTTGTAGACGATCTGCTGATGGCCGTCGCAGTCGAGCAGCACGCAGAACGCATCGAACCCGACAACAACTCCGCGCAGCTTTACGCCATTGCTCAGAAAAATCGTCACCGCCGCTCGTTTCCTCTGCAGATGCTCGAGGAAGGTGTCCTGAAGACGATGAATATTGTCGCGTGCCATCTGGGACGTCCCGGTGAATTCAACGGAGCTTTATGACCGAGGCAAATGACAGCCGTTCGTCGGCTCTGAGGGCGGACGTCCCTTCGGAAGAAGCGAAATGGGCTCTGGAGTGGCTCCCCGGGCCGGATTCGAACCAGCGACCAACCGGTTAACAGCCGGTTGCTCTACCGCTGAGCTACCGGGGACCATCGCGATAGGCGCACGCGTCCGCCTATAACAAAGGCCCTTCGGCTTGCATAGCGTCAAATCGGTGACCGTGGCGCCGACACCCCTTGGATGCACACGAAAGATCAGCGGTTGTTGAAGACCGCAAGCACGGCGCGCGGAATGTCTTCGCGCCTGAGGCCGCGGGCTGCCAACTCGCGCTCCGTAAGCGCGGCGAGGTCCTGGTAGAGCAGGGCCATGGCGCGGGCCTCCTCGATGCCGGTCAGGAAGTCCGTCCAATAGCCAAGCAGCCGGCTGAACAGGTGCGGGGCGGAGCCGAGCCTCGCGGCGTAGGTAAGCGTCGTCATCGATTCGTTGCCTCATAGCTGGTATCTGCGCGTTATATATTCTGGTATACCATAGGAATCACTGATATTTGCCGCATAGCAGCAATACTTCGCTGCATGGCACAAATTCAATCAGGGAGCAACATTCCTGGGAGCCCAATGATGGACGGCTGCGGCACCGGATTACGGCGGGCTGCGCCAGCATGCGGGCTCGGGGCTTTGCCCCTTCCTCACGCGGTGAAGCCCGCCGCCGACAGCCGCTGCGCGTCGACCCTACTGGTAGAAATTCGAGAGCTGAATGGATCGCCACATTGCCGCGGATGATCAGGGCGATCGTTCAAGTCGTTGTTGATGTTGGAGGCCACGCCCGGAATTGAACCGGGGTACACGGTTTTGCAGACCGTTGCGTAACCACTCCGCCACGTGGCCCCAAGGGAAGCATCGAGCAGACGTCGAGCAGCCGCAAATTGCAGCAACGGAGACGAATTTCGCCCGGCGTTTCGCCAGCGCCCGGCTATACAGGAGCGAGTCGGGCCGGGCAACCGGGCCGGGTAGGGGCTTTGATCGTATTTGTTCCCGCCTTGCCTTTTCGCGCCGGTTGCCGGTAAGACACGGACCTTCGTATCCTCTTGGAAGTCCGCCGATGATCGACTTTGCCGCGGCGCGTCGCATGATGGTGGACGGCCAGGTCCGCACCAGCGATGTGACCGATCTGCGCATCATCGCGGCGATGCTGGAGCTGCCGCGCGAGCGCTTCGTCCCCGAAACCAACGCCGATCTGGCCTATCTCGACCTCGACGTCGCGGTGAATGCGACGCGCCGCCTGCTCAAGCCCATGGTGCTGGCGAAGATGGTCCAGGCCGCCGCCGTAAAGGCGGACGACCGCGTGCTCGATGTCGGTTGCGCCACCGGTTACTCCTCGGCGTTGCTCGCGCGCCTCGCCCATGCCGTGGTGGCGCTCGAAGAGGATCCGGCATTGGCGCGGAGGGCGGAAGATAATCTCAAGGGCATCGCCGCCAGCAATGTGACGGTCGTCACCGGTGCATTGACGCAAGGTTGGCCAGCCAATGCGCGCTACGACGTGATCTTCGTCAATGGCGCAACCGAGGTTGTTCCGCACGCGCTGTGCCGCCAGCTCGCGGAGGGGGGCCGGCTGATGGTCGTGTTTGGCCGCGCGCCGCTGGGCCGTGCGACGCTCTACCGCGCCAGCGGCGATGATGTCAGCGGTTGGCCGATTTTCGATGCCGCGGCGCCGCTGCTCCCCGGGTTTGCAGCCGTGCAAGCGTTCGTTTTCTAAATCGACTTTTCCACAGCCCCGGTCACCGCAAGTTCCGGCGCGCGAGCCCAAAGTGTGGCTCGAAAGCACCAAGCGTGTTCTTTTCGCCGATGGGTCGTTTACTCACGGGTTCCAAGGCACTGTCGGTCCAAGTATTGTTATCATTGTGTTGCCAGTGATGGCCAACGTTCGCGAAGTTTCACCTCGGGGGGGACCGGGGGCGGGGTGACGCGTGGAGTGCATTATGTTTCGGGGTGTTGGGGGGCAGGGGCCAGCGCGGCCGGCGCATACGATAGCGTCGGCGTTGACCGTCGTGGCCGTGCTGACGATAGCGGTGACAGAGCCGACGGTGACGTCGCTTGCGGCCGAGATTGGCAACGGCAAGCTGGTTGGCGCGGGACCCGGTTCCGCCACGATGGAAGGCGCGCTCATCGAGGCCTACCGGAACAATCCTACGCTCAACGCGCAGCGCTCCGCGACCAGGGCCACGGATGAGAACGTCACCACGGCGCTATCCGGATATCGTCCACGCGTGACGGGAACAGCGAGCCTGACCGAGCAATATCTGGACTCGCTGACGAAAGCGACGACCCCAGCCGGGACACCGATCTACAGCCAGACCACAGGTGCCGTCGCCGTTCAGAACTACGGCCTGACCGCCACGCAGACGCTGTTCAACGGTTTCCAGACCGCAAACCGCACGCGCCAGGCCGAGGGCCAGGTGTTCTCCGCGCGCGAGACGCTGCGTACGACCGAGCAGAACGTGCTGCTCAACGCCGCCACCGCCTACATGAATCTCTTGCAGACCGCGGCGATCCTCGAGCTGCAACGAAGCAACGTCAACGTGCTCGAGGTCACGCTGCGGCAGACCCGCGACCGCTTCACCGCCGGCGAAGTTACACGCACCGATGTGGCGCAAGCCGAATCCCGCCTCGCCGCCGGCCGATCGCAGCTCGCCCTTGCCGAATCGAACTACGTCACCGCGCAGGCCCAGTATCTGCAGGTGGTCGGCGTGCCGGCCCCGTCGCGGCAGGCGCCCGCCGCCCCGGTGGATCGTCTTTCGCCTCCGACGCTGCAGGGGGCGATCGCGCGCGGACGCACCGAGCATCCGACGATCACCACCGCGATGTTCAACGTCGACGTGGCCGTGCAGCAGGTGAAGATCGCCGAAGGCGCGCTGTCGCCCACATTGTCGGCGGTCGGCAACGTGAACAAGTCGTTCGGGTCGACCACCTCGCTTGCGGTGCTCGAAACATTGTCGGCCTCGGTCGCAGCCCAGCTGTCGGTGCCGATCTACAGCGGCGGTGCGGAATACTCCGCCATCCGCCAGGCCAAGGAGACGGTCGGGCAGCGCCGCCTCGATCTCGACACCGCGCGCGACGCGGTGCAGTCGGCGGTGACGCAGGCCTGGGGGCAGCTCGACGCGGCCAAGGCGCAGATTCTCGCGACGCAAGCGCAGGTGACCGCCGCCGAGGTCGCCCTCAACGGCGTGCGCGAGGAAGCCCGCGTCGGCCAACGCACCACGCTCGATGTGCTCAATGCGCAACAGGATCTCGTCAATGCGCGCGTTGCGCTGGTCACTGCGCAACGCGACCGCGTGGTGGCGTCCTATACGGTGCTGGCGGCGACCGGGGCCCTTTCGCCGCAGATCCTGGGTCTCAAGATCCAGGTCTATGATCCTATGGTTCACTATCAACAAGTGCGAGATGCCTGGGGCGGCGTGCGCACGCCAGACGGGCGGTAGAGCATTTTCCCAAAGGCGAGCCGGCTTACCGCGGAAATGCGGCCCATGACGAAATCGCCGACGTCGTCTTGGCTCTCCCCGGCTTTGTTCGATTGCACGAAAGCCACACACATTGATGTGTCGGCATGCCGGTCATCCACATCCACAACAGTTTGTTTGCGTTCGATCTTCGGCGTGGCATACTCTTTACCACTCCGACGGATAGAGTTTGTTCGGCGCTGATTCGTTCGAGTTCAGCCGCTGATTCGTTCGAGTTCACGTTCGTTTGGGTTCACCAGTGGACCTCGGGCCTGCGCAGCCCGAGTGAGGACGCGGCCAATGACACAGCCTGCGAAGGGTCAAGAACCCTCGATGGAGGAGATTCTCGCCTCCATCCGCAGAATCATCGCCGACGATGATCCGGCCAGGACCGCGCCGAAAGCGAGCGAGCCGATGCCGCCGCCGCGACCGGTGCCGCCGCCGCGGATGGCGCCGCCTCCCGAGCCGGAGATCAAGGAAGAAGAGATCGACACGATGCTCGCCCAGCTGCAGGCGACATCGCCGCCGGAGCCTCCAGTGGAGGAGGAGCCGGCTTCCGATATTCTCGAGCTGACGGAGCAGATGGCGAGCCCACAGCGGACGTCGGCGCCAGCTTTTCGCACCATCGACGGTCAATCGGACCTGGTGTTCGAGGACAGCCCGGGGGAGCTGCCGCCTCCGCCGCCCCCGCGGGTCGAGGAACCGCCCCCCGTCGTGAACGGCGGCGACCGCCACCTGATCTCCGCCGCGACGAGTGCCGCCGTCGATTCCGCCTTCAACACGCTCGCCCAGACGGTGCTCGTGCAGAACGGCCGCACCCTCGAGGACCTGGTGAGGGAAATGCTGCGGCCGATGCTCAAGACCTGGCTCGACGACAATCTGCCGAGCATGGTCGAGCGCCTCGTGCGGGCCGAGATCGAACGGGTTTCGCGCGGGCGGGGCTAGGGCGATAGCGCATGGCGCTATTCGCCGTTCGCGGCTGCCCGCCGTTTGAGCCTTCCGGCAAACCACCACGCCAAGATCGGCAGCACGATCGCTGTTGCAACGAATAGGGCTGGGGCGCCGAAGCGGTCGAACACGAACGCAGCCGTTGCCACGCCGATCATCTGGCCGAGATAGATCGCCGAAGAGAAGATCGCGACCGCGGTTGCGCGCGCCTCCGGCGTCATCTGTGTGGCGTTGGTCTGCAGTGTGTTGTGGAGCGCGTAGAAGCCGAGACCGATCGTCGTGACCGCGAGCGGCGCCAGCCACCAGGCCGCGCCGAGCGCCAGCGTAAGATAGGCGAGCCCCAGGAGCACGCCGCCGAAGATCGCCAGCCCCGGTTGCCCGAGCAGGTTGACGAGCTGCTGCACGCTGCCGGCATAAATCAGCCCGCCGACGCCGAACGTGCCGACGATCAGCCCGACCGCCGAGAAGCTCAGCCCAAATCGTTGATAGAGGTCCGCCCCGACATAGGCGAACGCACCCCAGGCGGTGCTGGCCTCGATGAACACCGCGAGAATGACGAACCGCGCCCACGGGTTGGAAAGCACGGCGGCATAATCTGCGACGAAGCCGCGTGTCGCCGCTTCCGCGTGGCCGGCTTGGCGCGTGCGCGGATTGGTCGTGAGCTCGAAGAGGAGCCCGGCGGTCGCCAGCGCGAACATTGCCGCAAGCACGAAGAACACGTTGCGCCAGCCGAGCAGGTCGCCGAGCACGCCGCCCGCCGCCTGGCCGAACAGCTGGCCGATGATCTGCCCGGACAGATAGCGCGCCAGGATCGGCTGACGGCGCTCGTAAGGCGTCACGTCCCCGACATAGGCCATGGAGATCGGAATGATCCAGCCGGCGGCCGCGCCCGACGCGAAGCGCGCGATCGCCAGGGCGGAGAGCGATTGCACGGTGCCGCAGATTGCCACCAGGACGGTGGCCAGCGCGCACATCACCGCGACGGTGCGATACTTGCCGAACCGGTCGCCGAACGGTCCGATGATGAGCTGGATCGAGCCATGGCTCAGCGCATAGGCGGCGACCACGATCGACGCCTCGCCTACGGTGGTGCCGAAGTCCGCCGCGATCTGGGGGAGCAGCGAGTCCGTCACCCGCACCATGGCCTGGCTCGCAAAGCCGGCGCCCGCCAGCAGGATGATGGAGCGGGTCGGGACCTTCTGGGCGTCGGGCAGGGGCTTCACTCGGGCGATTCGATGAGTTGACGCGCGCGGGCGTTGACAGGGCGGAGCGCGGCGGGCTTTTTACCGCGAATTTGCCGGAACCAAGCAATGATCGACAAGACATACCAGCCATCCGCGGTCGAGGGCCGCATTTACGCCTTCTGGGAAGAGGCGGGTGCGTTCCGTTGCGGCCGTCCCGAGCGCCGCGACGCCAAGCCCTATTGCATCGTCATCCCACCGCCCAACGTCACCGGCTCGTTGCATATGGGGCATGCGCTCAACAACACCCTCCAGGACGTGCTCGCCCGCTTCGAGCGCATGCGCGGCCGCGACGTGCTCTGGCAACCTGGCACCGACCACGCCGGCATCGCCACGCAGATGGTGGTCGAGCGCCAGCTCATGGAACGCCAGGAGCCGGGTCGCCGGGCGCTCGGTCGCGAGAAGTTCCTCGAGAAGGTGTGGGCTTGGAAGGCCGACTCGGGCGGCACCATCACCAACCAGCTCAAGCGGCTCGGCGCCTCCTGCGACTGGTCGCGCGAGCGCTTCACCATGGACGAGGGCCTGTCCCGCGCCGTGCTCAAGGTGTTCGTGGAGCTCTATCGCGCCGGCCTGATCTACAAGGACAAGCGCCTGGTCAATTGGGACCCGAAGCTGCTCACCGCCATCTCCGATCTCGAGGTGCAGCAGGTCGAGGTGAAGGGACATCTCTGGCACTTCAAGTATCCGGTCGAGGGTCTCGCCGATACCTTCATCACGGTGGCGACCACGCGTCCGGAGACCATCCTCGGCGACACCGCGGTCGCGGTGCATCCTGACGACAAGCGCTACCGGCGCCTCCTCGGCAAGCACGCCGTCCTGCCGCTGGTCGGACGGCGCATTCCCATCATTGCGGACGAGTATTCCGATCCGGAAAAGGGCACCGGCGCGGTCAAGATCACGCCTGCCCACGACTTCAACGACTTCGAAGTCGGCCGGCGCCACGGCCTGCCGCAGATCAGCGTACTCGACGTCGAGGCCAATCTGGCACTCGACGGCAATGAAGCCTTTCTCCGCGATGTCCCGCGCTCGGACGAGCTCGAGGAAACGCTGGCCTATCATGGGCTCGATCGCTTCGTGGTGCGCAAGGAGATCGTTGCCCGCATGGAAGCGGCCGGGCTGCTCGCCAAGGTCGAGCAGCATACGCACATGGTGCCGCACGGCGACCGCTCCGGCGTGGTGATCGAGCCGTTCCTCACGGATCAATGGTATGTCGACGCCAAGGCGCTGGCCGAGCCGGCGATCGCCGCCGTGCGCGGCGGCGAGACCGTGTTCGTGCCGCGCAACTGGGAGGCGACGTACTTCAATTGGATGGAGAACATCCAGCCCTGGACCATCTCGCGCCAGCTCTGGTGGGGGCACCAGATCCCCGCCTGGTACGGATTCACGGCCGACGCGCAGGGCGGCGTGCTGGTCGGCAGCGGCCAGCAGTTCAAATCCGTGGTCGAGATTTTCGTCGCCGTGTCGGAGCAGGAGGCGATCGCACAGGCGCGCAAATATTACGGCACCGACGACATCGTGGTGGTCGCCAGCGATCGCGAGGCGCTGGAGAAAATCTATGCGCCCCAGCAGGGCAAGCCGGCGAAGTTCGCGATCTGGCGCGACGAGGACGTGCTCGACACCTGGTTCTCCTCCGCGCTCTGGCCGTTCTCGACCCTGGGCTGGCCGGACGAAACCAAGGAGCTCGCCCGCTACTACCCGACCGACGCGCTGGTGACCGGCTTCGACATCATCTTCTTCTGGGTTGCGCGCATGATGATGATGGGCCTGCACTTCATGGAGGAGGTGCCGTTCCACAAGGTCTACATCCACGCCCTGGTGCGCGACGCGCAGGGCGCCAAGATGTCGAAGTCGAAGGGCAACGTCATCGATCCGCTGCATCTGATCGACGACTACGGCGCCGACGCCCTGCGGTTCACGCTCGCGGCCATGGCCGCGCAAGGCCGCGACATCAAGCTCTCGACCCAGCGCGTGGAAGGCTACCGCAACTTCATCACCAAGCTGTGGAACGCCTGTCGCTTCGCCGAGATGAACCAGTGCGTGACGGTGCCGGGCTTCGACCCTGCCTCGGTCGAGGAGACGCTCAACCGCTGGATCGCGCACGAGACCGCCAAGGCCCAGCGCGAGATCACGGAAGCGATCGAAGCGTATCGATTCAACGATGCAGCGAATGCGGCTTATCGCTTCGTCTGGAACATCTTCTGCGATTGGTATGTGGAGCTGGCAAAGCCGCTGCTGCAGGGTCCCGACGGACCGGCCAAGGACGAAACGCGGGCAGTGGCCGCGTGGGTGCGCGACGAGATCCTCAAGCTCCTGCATCCGTTCACGCCGTTCGTGACTGAAGAGCTGTGGGGAGTGACCGCCGAGGGCGGCCCCGCGCGTGACGGGCTGCTCGCGCTTGCGCCCTGGCCGAAACATATCACGCTCGACGATCCCGATGCCGAGGCCGAAATCGGTTGGGTGATCGATCTCGTCACCGCCATCCGTTCGCTGCGGGCGGAGATGAACATCGTGGTGACCACCGAGTTGCCGGTCGTGCTGGTTGGCGTGTCCAAGGCGACGCAGGCGAGGGCGACCCGGTGGGCCGACATCATCCGGCGGCTGGCGCGTCTTTCCAGCATCACGCTCGCGGACGGCGTGCCGCGAGGCGCGGTTCAGCTCATCGTGCGCGGCGAGGTCGCCGCGCTGCCGCTCAAGGGCGTGATCGATTTCGCGGCCGAGAACGCGCGGCTCGGAAAGGAGCTGGCGCGGGTCGATGCCGACATCGCCCGCATCGACGCCAAGCTCAATAATCCCAACTTTGTCGCGCGGGCCGCGGAAGAGGTGGTCGAAGGCGAGCGTGAGAAGCGCGAGGAGGCGGTGGCGCGCCGGCTCACGATCATCGAGGCGCTGGAGCGCCTCAAGAGCGCGGAGTGAGAGCTTTCGCCGGATCGGGAGCGAGCCAGAACGAACCAATGAGAACGGCGAAAGCCGCCGCCGGGAGCATCGATGCGAGAATACTGGACTGCGGTCGGCCTGCTCTGGCTGGCCGGCGTGGGGCTGCGTCTCACCATTCTGGCGGTGCCGCCGGTCATTGCGCTGATTCAAAACGACCTGCAGCTCTCGGGGACCGAGATCGGCGTCCTGTCAGGGCTGCCGGTGATCCTGTTTGCGATCGCGGCCCTGCCGGGATCGCTGCTGATCGCCCGCTTCGGCGCCCTGCCGACCCTGGTGGCCGGCCTCATGATCGCGGGCATCGCGTCCGGCCTGCGCGGCGCCAAGCTCGATGTCTACGTGCTCTACGCCGCCACCATCGTAATGAGCGCCGGCGTCGCCATCATGCAGCCGTCGCTGCCGCCGCTGGTGCGGCAATGGCTGCCGCAACGGGTGAGCTTCGGCACGGCGGTCTACAGCAACGGGCTGCTCGTGTCGGAGACCATCGCGGTGATGCTGACGATCCCGGTCGTGCTGCCGCTGGTCGACGGCTCCTGGCGCTGGAGCCTGGCGGTCTGGGGCGTGCCGTTGGTCGTGATTGCGATGATCACCGTCGTCCTCGCGCCGCCTTCGGTCACCGCCACGGGCCTGCCGACGAAGGGCCCGAGCTGGTGGCCGGACTGGAGCAACAAGCTGATCTGGCAGATTGGCTTTCTGTTCGGCAGCGTCAACAGTGTCTATTTCTGCAGCAACGCGTTTCTGCCGGGTCATCTCACCGCTGCCGGGCGACCCGACCTGATCGGCAACGCTCTCACCGCGCTGAATTTCGGACAGCTTCCGGCGTCCTTCGTGCTGCTCGCCGTCGCCGGCCTGCTTGAGCGACATGCCTGGCCGTTCATGCTCTGCGGCGCCTTGATGCTGCTGTGCGTGATCGGCATCGCCGGAACCGCGAGCCTATGGACCGTTGTCTTTGCCGGCCTGCTCGGATTCCTCGGCGCCTTCGTGATGACGCTCGGCTTTGCTCTGCCGGCGCTGCTGACCGCGCCGCCCGACGTCGCGCGCCTGTCGGCGGCGATGTTCACGATCAGCTACGGCGAAGCGCTGGTCGTGTCGGTGCTCAGTGGAGCGGCCTGGGATCTGGCGGGAAGCCCGCGCTTCGCCTTCCTGCCGATTGCGATCAGCGCGTTGCCGCTCTTGTTCATGCCGGCCGTCATTCGCTTCCATCGGCCGCGGGACGCCGGAACGGTGTAGGTTGCACGCCATGCGGACGGTGGCCAGACGGCTCGGCGTCGGTTTGCTGATCGTCGCGCTGCTGTTCGTCGCGGCGGCGGTTGCCACCGCGCGCCACGGCGACTCGAGCCTGTGGCCGGCGGCGCCCGGTGCGCCGGCGATCCCAGTCTTCGTCGTGAGCCACGGCTACCATGCCGGTATCGTCGTTTCCCGGCGGGCGGTCGCCGACGCGGCGAGCCGGGACGGCCTCGTTGCGCTCGGCGATCTATCGACGCGCTTCGCGCGCTTCGAGGTGCTCGAGATCGGCTGGGGCGATGAAGGCTTCTATCGCGAGGTGCCGACAGTGGCGTCATTGACGGTGCCGCTGGCGCTCCGCGCCCTGTTTCGGCCGGGCAATCCATCGGTGCTGCATGTGGTTGGCATCAACAACGATCCGCGCCTCGCCTTCGCCAGCTCCGACATCGTGCGGATCGAGCTGGGCGAGGCGGGCTTCGCGCGCCTGGCGGAGAAGCTCGACGCCACCTTCGCGCGGGACGGCGCCGGCCGGCCCGAGGAACTCGGGCCCGGGCTCTATGGTCCGAGCCTGTTCTTTCGCGCCAACGGCACGTTCCACATCTTCAACGTCTGCAATCACTGGCTCGCCGGCCTGCTCGATGCCGCGGGCGTGCCGACCGCGCCGGTGCTCGCGACCCTGCCGTTCGGCCTCATCGCCGATCTCGAATGGCGGTCCGGGCTTGTCCGGCTGCCGCCGCCGAAATAAGCGAGTTCTCTCCTGATATTGCGAGACTATTCTCATGGCCGATCTGAAGCTCACCCTGGCCTGTTGGGACTACGACCGCACCCGTCCGCTGATGGACGGGCGCGTCAAGCCCGAGGGCATCGACCTCGACATCCAGGTGCTGCGTCCGCGCCAGGCATTCCAGCGAATGCTCGACAGTCAGGAGTTCCAGGTCTCGGAGCTGTCGCTCGCGTCGTACACGGCGCTCAAGGGACGCGGCGACTGCCCGTTCGTCGCCATACCCGTGGCGCTCTCGAAGATCTTCCGCCACTCCTGCGTCTATGTGCGCGCCGGCGCCGGCATCGAGACGCCTGCCGATCTCAAAGGCAAGCGGGTCGGCACCTCGCAATGGAGCTCGACCGGCTCAGTGTTCATGCGCGGCATGCTGCAGCACGACTACGGCGTCGGCACGCGCGACATGCATTGGTTCATGGGCGGTCTCAACAGTTTCGTCGAGCCGCCACTGATCCCGCTCGATCTTCCGTCCGACATCAGGCTCGAGTTTCTCTCGGGCCGACAGACGCTCGAGCAGATGTTCGCCGCCGGCGAGCTCGATGCGTTGCTGTCGCTCTACATCCCCAAGCTCTTTCTCGACGGCTCGCCGTCGATCGCGCGCCTGTTCCCGAACTACAAGGAGTTGGAACGGGACTACTACCGTCGCACCGGGATTTTCCCGATCATGCACACGGTGGTGCTGCGCGAGGACGTTCATCGCGCGCATCCCTGGGCGGCGAAGAGCCTCTATCGAGCGTTCTGCCAGGCGCGCGACCTCGCGGTCGACGGGCTCTACGATACCGATGCCTTGCGGGTCGCCTTGCCGTGGCTGATCGATCACGTCGAGGAGACCCGGCGGGTGTTCGGCAAGGATTTCTGGGCGTATGGTCTCGAGCCGAACCGGCCGACCTTCGAGGCCATCGGCCGCTACGTCCACGAGCAGGGACTTTCCCCGCGCGTGGTCACTGCCGACGAATTGTTTCTCAAGGACGTGGAGTCATGATCGACCCCAACAACCGCCCCGGAGGTCCGAACCTCATCGTCACGGCGAAGACCGCCCACAAGGTGCACTTCGTCGACGCCGCGACGCTTGAAATGACGGCGACCATCGACATGCCGGGATCGACCCACGAGATCGCGCTCTCGCTCGACGGCCGCACCGCCTATGCCTCGGTCTACGGTGACGGCATCTTCGCGAAGCGCGTGAATCCGGATCGCCGCATCGTGGTGATCGACCTGCCGACCAAGTCGCTCACGCGCGTCATCGATCTCGGGGATGTCTATGCGCCGCACGGCGTGATGATCGATGGCACGGGCACGGTCTGGTCATCGGGGGAGCTCGGCAATGCCGTGCTGGCGATCGATCCGTCAACCGACAAGGTGCAGAAGATCGACGTCGGTGCCACCGCCCACTGGGTCGCGGTCAGCCATGCCACCGGCAAGCTGTTCGCATCGGTGAAGCAGGACCACGTCGTGGCGGTGGACCTCGCCAGCCGCACCGCGATCGACCGCATCAAGGTTCCGCATGTGGTCGAGGGGCTGGCGATCTCGCCCGACGGCGGAACGCTCTACGTCTGCGGGCAGACCGCGGCCGAAATCTACGTGATCGACGCGCACGGCCACGCCTTGCGCCGGACCGTTGCGATCGACGGCGCCGACGCCGGCAAGAAGCAGATGCGGCGCGTGCGCGTCTCACCCGACAACAGATACGTGGTGGTCTCCTCCAACCAAGATCACCATGCCGCGATCTACGAGGCCAATGGGCTCAAGCAGATCGCGTCGTTGCCGACCAAGAAATCGCCCATGGGGTTCGGCTTCGCGGCGGACGGCAAGCACGCCTATCTGTGCTGCCACGACGACGCCGAGGTGTTCGAGTTCGAGCTCGCGAGCGGCCGCGTGACCCGCACCTTCCCGACCGCGGCGGGTTGCGAGTTCATCGTCGCCTATCACTAGTGCCCCGAACCCGAAGTTCGCGCACAATGTGCTGCGAGTACGATCGCGAACTTCGGGTTCAAAGGGGCACTAGAATCACAGAGTTGCTAGTGGTCTTGGATTCCGAAGTTCGTAAAAGTGCGTGCTGCAAAGTGATACGAACTTCGGAATCGGACCACTAGTCCCGAAATGGCTTGCTGACGAAGCGCGAGCCTTTGAGACCGTAGCGCCACGGGTGGTCCACCGCCCTGGTGATCCCGATGCGCGGCCCGACGGCGACTGCGACGTCGTCTGGCCGCGCCCGAATCTCGAACGGCGGCACGTCCAGCGCCAAGCCATACTGCTTGTCGGTGATGCCGAGCGCCTGGCACAGCCGTCCCGGCCCCGAGCACAGCAGCCGCTCGTCGGTGACGCCGCGGCGCCGCCGCATGGCGGCAAGGCCGTGCTCGGGCGCGAGCGCGCGGACCAGCACCGCGCTGGCACTGCCCTCCGGCTCGCACACGAAATTGAGGCACCAATGAATGCCGTAGGAGCGGTAGACGTAGGCATAGCCCGGCGGGCCGAACATGACGGCGTTGCGCGCGGTGCGGCCGTTGAACGAGTGCGCAGCGGGATCGGTCTCATGATAGGCCTCGACCTCGACGATGGGGCCGCCGGCGCCGTTGAACAGAAGCGTTGCGCCGATCAGCTCGGGCGCGACCTCGTGCACGCTGCGGGCAAAGAAATTTCGGCGGAGCAGCCTTCTCATCACATGTCTCGACTGGAAACGGCCGGACCCCTTACCATGACGCGATGAGAATATTCCTCGCCGGCGCCTCGGGCGCCATCGGCCGCCGCCTGGTGCCGCTGCTGCTGCGCGCCGGCCACACCGTCACCGGCACCACGCGCTCGGCCGACAACGGCAAGGAGCTCGCGCGGGCAGGGGTGACACCCGCCGTTCTTGACGTATTCGACGCGCCGGCAGTCGCCGATGCGGTGCGGACCGCCCGTCCCGAGGTCGTCATCCACCAGCTCACGGATCTGCCGCGCGAATTCGACGAAGCGCGAATTGCCGCGTCCTATACGAAGAATGCCCGGATTCGCACCGAAGGCACGCGCAACCTGGTCGCCGCGGCGCAGGCCGCCTCGGTCGGCCGTTTCATCGTGCAGAGCATAGCTTTTGCTTATCCGCCCGGCGGCGAGCCGCATCCCGAGACCGATCCGCTCAACCTCGCCGACCCGGCCCGCGCCGTCACGGTGAAGGGGGTCGCCGACATGGAGAGCCAAGTTCTCCGTTGCCCCGGCATCGGTCCCGTCGTGCTGCGCTACGGGCTGCTGTACGGGCCCGGCACCTGGACCGACACACCAAGCCGGCGACCGGCGTTGCACGTCGATGCGGCGGCGCACGCGGCGCTGCTCGCGATCGGGCGCGGCGAGGCCGGCATCTACAACATCGCGGACGACGATGGCGTCGTGTCGATCGCCAAGGCGCGCCGCGAACTCGGCTTCGACCCGCAGTTTCGGTTAACCTAATTCACGGTACGAGCCTGCAGTATTTCGCCAAAGCGAGACCGCGGTGTGGCCGTACTGTGACTTTTGGCGTTAACTGGCTATTAAAGCTGTGGCGCGGCCGCCACACAGCTAAAACATTGACTTAAGGAAAGGAATCCAACCCCGCCGTGCCGCGATTTGGCCATACGCTGACCCGAGATCAGGACCCGACACGTTGACTTCCGAGTTATCCCCAGGCGGGAGGCCGTACTCGGAGGACCAGGGTAAGGCGATGGACGCGAAGACCAATCTCAAAGCAAGGCTGCCCAGCCGGCACGTGACCGAGGGCCCCGAGCGCGCGCCGCATCGCTCCTATTATTACGCGATGGGGCTCACGCGCGAGCAGATCCATCAGCCCTTCGTCGGCGTCGCGACCTGCTGGAACGAGGCCGCTCCCTGCAATATCGCGCTGATGCGCCAGGCGCAGGCCGTGAAAAAGGGCGTCGCGGCCGCCGGCGGCACGCCGCGCGAGTTCTGCACCATCACCGTCACCGACGGCATCGCCATGGGGCATGAGGGCATGAAGTCCTCGCTGCCGTCGCGCGAGGTGATCGCGGACTCGGTCGAGCTGACCATGCGCGGCCACAGCTACGACGCGCTGGTCGGGCTTGCCGGCTGCGACAAGTCGCTGCCGGGCATGATGATGGTGATGTGCCGGCTCAATGTGCCGTCGATCTTCATCTATGGCGGCTCGATCCTGCCCGGCACTTTCAAAGGCCAGCAGGTCACCATCCAGGACGTGTTTGAGGCGGTCGGCAAATATTCGGTCGGCGACATGACCGACAGCGACCTCGAAACGCTCGAGCAGAACGCCTGCCCCTCGGCGGGCGCCTGCGGGGCGCAATTCACCGCCAACACCATGGCGACGGTGTCCGAGGCGATCGGGCTCGCCTTGCCCTATTCGGCCGGCGCGCCGGCGCCCTACGAAATCCGCGATGCCTTCTGCATGACCGCCGGCGAGCAGGTGCTCGACCTGATCAGGGCCGGCATCCGGCCGCGCGACATCGTTACCCGCAAGGCGCTCGAGAACGCGGCGACCGTCGTGTCGGCGTCGGGCGGCTCGACCAACGCTGCGCTGCACTTGCCTGCCATCGCCAACGAATGCGGCTTGAAGTTTGACCTCTTCGACGTCGCGGAAGTCTTCAAAAGGACACCATATATCGCGGATTTGAAACCGGGCGGCCGTTATGTCGCCAAAGATATGTTTGAGGCTGGAGGCGTTCCCCTCCTGATGAGGACGCTTCTCGACCACGGGTATCTGCACGGCGATTGCATCACCGTTACTGGGCGTACGGTCGCGGAAAACCTCAAGCGGGTGAAGTGGAACAAGGACCAGGACGTGGTCCATCCCGCCGACAAGCCGCTCTCCGCCACCGGCGGCGTCGTCGGGCTCAAGGGCAACCTCGCGCCGGAAGGCGCCATTGTGAAGGTTGCTGGGATGGCGGACTTGAAGTTTACCGGCCCGGCGCGCTGCTTTGACGGGGAGGAAGCGTGCTTCGAAGCCGTCAAGAAAAAGAAGTACAGGGAAGGCGACGTGCTCGTGATCCGTTACGAAGGGCCCAAAGGCGGCCCCGGAATGCGAGAGATGCTGGCCACCACCGCCGCCCTCTATGGACAGGGCATGGGTGGGAAGGTTGCGCTCATCACCGACGGTCGCTTCTCCGGAGCGACCCGCGGATTCTGCATCGGCCATGTAGGACCGGAAGCCGCCGTGGGCGGGCCGATCGCGCATGTCCGCGACGGCGACATCATTGCGATCGACGCCGTGAAAGGCACCATCGAAGTCAAACTGACCAAGGCTGAGATCGAGGCGCGCTCCAAGAGTTGGAAGCCGCGCAAGCCCGATTTCACGTCGGGATATCTATGGAAATACGCCCAGCAGGTGGGGCCGGCGCGCGCAGGCGCGGTGACCCATCCGGGCGGGGCAGCCGAGAAGACGTGCTATGCGGACATCTAATGTCATCATGAGCATCGCGCTGCTCGGCCTCGCCGTCGGCCTGTCGCCGGCCGTGAGCTTCGACGGCACCCGCGCACCTGAAGGCGCAGCGCTGCCGCTGCAAAGCACGGGACCCGATGGCACCCGCGGCAATCCGCTGGACGGCGCCTCGCCGCTCGCGGCGGTGCCGGGCACGCCGCCGCCGGTTGCGCCGCTGACCGTCCCGCCGCCGCGCTCGCTCCAGCCGCCGACGCCGCAGGAGGCGTTCCGCTCCGGCACGCAGTCGCTGCGCCAGGGCAAGACCGACAAGGGCATCGTCGAGCTCGAATACGCCGCCGAGCAGGGCGTTCCCGGCGCCATCTGGAAGCTCGGCCGCATGTATGCGGACGGCGATGGCGTGAAGGCGAACAAGGCGCGGTCCTACGAGTACTTCCGCCGCCTCACCACCGCCCATGCCGACGAAGCTGCCGGCACGCCCAACGCACGCTTCCTGGCCAACGCCTTCGTGACGCTCGGGCTCTACCATCTCGACGGTATCCCCGGCACGCTGCGGGCCGATCCGAATGTCGCGCGGGAAATGTTCCGCTACGCCGCGTCGTACTACGCCGATCCCGAGGCCCAGTACTATCTCGGCCGCCTCTACCTGCTGGGAAAAGGCGCACCCAAGGATGCCATCCAGGCGGCGCGCTGGCTGCGGCTGTCCGCCAACAAGGGCGATCACCGGGCGCAGGCTCTGCTCGGCGGTATGCTGTTCAAGGGCGAGCAGGTATCCCGGCAGGCCGCGCTCGGGCTGTTCTGGCTCATTATCGCCAAGGACAGCGCCGGTCCGGACGAAAGCTGGATCACCGACATGTATTCGAGCGCGCTTGCGCAAGCCAGCGAAAATGATCGAGCATTGGCTCACAAGTACCTGGAAGATTGGCTGAAAAACCGTCGGGAATGAAAAATCTGTGGCGCCCGCGCCACACCCGCCGGAAATCGAATTTACCCTTCCCTAACTTAATAGACCCGAATCCGGGGGTCGCTTATTTTTTGGGGCAATGCAGAACGCCCCCAGGCGAGGTCATGGATGAGTAGATCGCTGTGCGCAAGCACGGCTGCCTTGGCGTTGGTACTGGCGTCAGCTTGGCTGGCGCCTGCGGCTGCTGCTGACCTCAGCGTTGCGCCCATCTACAAAGCTCCACCGGCTCCGCCGACACCGTGGAGCGGGGCCTATATCGGTATCTCCGGCGGTGGCGCGTGGGGTAGTGCGGTGGTGCGCAACGACATCACCGGCGCCGATCAGGCCCCGCGTCTCGATGCCAGCGGCGGGATCATCGGTGTTACGTCGGGCTACAATTTGCAGAACGGCAACCTGGTGCTCGGTTACGAGGGTGACACCTCGGCGACCAACAAGAGCGGGACCGCATTCGAATTTCCCCCGAACGGCGCCTTCAACAACGAGGTCAAGGAGCGCTGGCTCTCGACCTTCCGTGGCCGGCTCGGCTACGCGCAGAGTAATTGGCTGGTCTACGCCACGGCTGGCGGCGCGCTCGCCAACCTCGAGAACAGCATCAACGGCCCGGCGGGCACCATCTCCGAAAAGCATTGGCACTGGGGTTGGACCGCGGGCGGTGGCGTCGAGGTCAAGTTCACGCCGGACTGGTCGGCCAAGGTCGAATATCTCTATGTCGGATTGCAGGACAAATCCTATTTCAATCCGGCGCCCAGCGTGGCGTTTCCGAGCAATCAGCGCGTTCACCTCGACGATCACATCGTCCGCGTCGGCGTGAACTACAAGCTGCCCTGGAGCGTGCTCGACACGTTCTTCAAGCGCTGAGCCTGACTTCGATCGCCGGGACCGGCAGCGTCGCGCTTCGGCGCTTTCCTCACTTGCTGACCTCGACCGCGAGCTCCGCCCACACCGGCACGTGATCCGACGGCTTTTCCCACGCGCGCACATGCTTATCGATGCCGGCGGCGATCAGCCGATCGGCGGCTTGAGGCGACAGCAGCAGGTGGTCGATGCGGATTCCATCGTTCTTCTGCCAGGCGCCGGCCTGGTAATCCCAGAATGTGAAGACACCGGGCTCATCGCATCCGGCACGGACCGCGTCGGTCAGTCCGAGATTGCAGAGCGCGCGGTACTTCGTCCGCGTGTGCGGCAGGAACAGCGCATCTCCGGTCCAGCGCTCCGGATACCGCGCGTCGCGCGCGGTCGGAATGACGTTGTAGTCGCCGCCGAGGATCAGCGGCTCCTCCAGCTGCAATCTTTCGCGCGCATAGCGAATGAGCCGATCCATCCAGCTCATCTTGTAGGAATATTTGTCGGTGTCCGGCGGGTTGCCGTTGGGCAGATAAATTGTCGCAACCCGCAACGCTCCGCTGGTGGTGGACACCACCGCTTCGAGGAAACGCGCCTGGACGTCGGCCTCCTCGCCGGGAAGCCGCGCCGTCACCTCGTCGAACGGAAACTTCGAGAGCAGGGCCACCCCGTTGAAGCCCTTCTGCCCGTGCACTGCAACATTGTAGCCGAGCGCCTCCAATGGCTCTTGCGGAAACGCCTCGTCCACGCATTTGGTCTCCTGCAGGCAAACGATGTCCGGTTGCCGCTCGGCGAGCCAGGCGGTTAGGTTGTCCATTCGCTGTTTGATGGAATTGACGTTCCAGGTGGCGATGCGCATGACGGGACAGGGTGGGTGTGTGGTGGACGGACTTCAACTTTACGTAACAAATTGGAGTTTGACTGGAAGCAGCGGATCTCCACGTCGGAATGACGGCATAGCGAAAGGTTACGCCGAATTTACGAAGGCAGATCAACGGCGAGGGTGCGCCATCGACAGGGATATGTTAGAAAGGGCGCCCCGTATACCAGATAAAGAATCGTTATGAGCGGGGGCACCAGAAAGAGAGGGAGCCCGAGCGGACAGATCGAGATCGGCTCGGCATCGTAATGAAGAAGCGGACATTGGTGCTGGGGGCGATTTTGGTGCTTGCGGCGGCAGGCACCTTCGCGGCGGTACGAGGGGATCTGTGGTCGGGCGGCGCGGTGGCGCAGGCGCCGCGGCAGAACGCGCCGCGCGCGGTTCCGGTCGAGGTGGCCACGGCCGCCAAGAAAACGCTTCCGGTACGCATTGACGTGCTCGGCACGGTGACGCCGATTCACAGCGTCGCGGTCAAGCCGCGCGTCGACAGCGAGATCATCGGCGTGCATTTCCGCGACGGTGCCATGGTGCGCCAGGGCGACTTGCTGTTCACGCTGGACGGGCGCGCGCTCGAGGCGCAGATCAGGCAGGTGCAAGGCGTGCTGGAAGGCGCCAAGGCGAACCTCGAGCAGGCCGAGCGCGACGTGGCGCGCTACACCGAACTGATCGCCAAGAATGCCACCACCCAGGTCACCTACAACAACGCCCGCACCCAGGCCAACATCTATCGCGCCTCGGTCGATTCCAACACCGCGCAACTCGAAAATCTCAACATTCAGCTCAGCTATTGCACGATCCGCGCACAGGTCAGCGGACGCGCCAGCATGGCCGCGGTGAAGGTCGGCAACTTCGTTCGCCAGGCCGACATCGCGCCGCTCGCGACCATCATCCAGACCGCCCCGGTCTACGTCACGTTCGCGGTGCCGCAAGGCTTCCTGCCCGATCTGCGCCAGGCGCTGGACAACGAGACCGCGACCATTCAGGCGATCATCCCCGGCGACCCGCGCCGCGCCAGCGGCCAGGTCACCATGATCGAGAACACCGTCGATGCGCCGACCGGCACCGTGCCGGTGCGCGCGACCATGCCCAATACCGACGAGCTGTTGTGGCCGGGCACGCTGGTGACGGTGCAATTGACCTTCCGCGAGGAGCAAGCGGTCGCTGTGCCCTCCGCCGCGGTGCAGGTGAGCCAGACCGGAACCTATGTCTTCGTCATCGAAGAAGGAGCGGCGAAGGTACAGCCGGTGACGGTGGCGCGCGTGCTCGGAGACGAGTCCGTGATCGCCACCGGCCTCCAGGGCGGGGAAACCGTGGTGACCAACGGCCAGCTGCAGCTCTCCAGCGGGACCAAGGTCTCCGTGCGCGGGCCGAAAGTGGGATCGTAATCATGACGCTTTCGGAAACCTGCATTCGCCGGCCGGTGCTCACCACGCTGGTGACGACCTCGATCATCGTACTGGGGATATTCGCCTACCGGCTGCTCTCGGTCGCGGCGCTGCCGGCCGTGGACTTTCCCACCATTGCCATCACTGCGACGTTGCCCGGCGCGAGCGCGGAAACCATGGCGGCCTCGGTGGCGGCGCCGATCGAGCGCCAGCTCTCGACCATCTCCGGCATCACCTCGCTCACGTCCTCGTCGTCGCTCGGCATCACCTCGATCACCATCCAGTTCGACCTCAACCGCAATATCGACGGCGCCGCGCTCGACGTGCAGACCGCTTTGTCGGTGGCACAACGGCGATTGCCGGTCGAGATGACGACGCCGCCGAGCTTCCGGAAAGTCAATCCCGGCGACTTCCCGATCCTCTATATCAGCCTGAATTCGCAGACCCTGCCGCTCTCGGCGGTCAACGAGTACGGCGAGATCACGCTGGCGCAGCAGATCTCGCAGCTTCCCGGCGTCGCCCAGGTGCTGATCTACGGAGCGCAGAAATTCGCGGTGCGCGTGCAGGTCGATCCGGTCGCGGCGGCACAGCGCAACATCTCGCTCGAAGACATCCGCACCGTCGTCTCCAAGACTAATTCCAACACGCCTGTCGGCACCCTCAACGGCCCGCGGCAGAGCGTGACCTTGACGGCGTCGGGCGCGATGACCAAGGCCGAGGAATACCGCAAGGTGGTCGTGGCCTACCGCAACGGGGCGCCGGTGCATCTCGACCAGATCGCGCGCGTCATCGACAGCGTCGAGAACGACAAGATCGCGAGCTGGTTCAACGACAATCGTGCGATCGTGCTCGCGATCCAGCGCCAGCCGGATGCCAATACGGTGGCGGTGGTAGATTCGGTGCGCAACCGGCTGCCGCAATACCGCGCGATGGTCCCGCCCTCGATCCGCATGGACGTGCTCAACGACCGTTCGATCTCCATCCGGGACTCGGTCGTCGACGTGCAGGAGACGCTCATCATCGCGATCTGCCTGGTCATTCTGGTGATCTTCCTGTTCCTGCGGACAGTATCGGCGACCATCATTCCCGCGCTGGCGGTGCCGGTATCCCTGATCGGCACATGCGCCGCGATGTATGTTTTCGGATTCTCCATCAACAACATGACGCTGCTGGCGCTGACTCTGTCGGTCGGGTTCGTGGTCGACGACGCCATCGTCATGCTGGAGAACATCGTTCGCCACATCGAGGGCGGCATGCGGCCATTCGAGGCCGCGCTCAAGGGTGCCCGCGAGATCGGCTTCACCATCATCTCGATCACCTTCTCCCTGATCGCCGTGTTCATCCCGGTGCTGCTGATGGGCGGCATGGTGGGCCGGGTCTTCCGTGAGTTCGCCGTATCGATCGCGGTCGCCATCGTGATCTCCGGATTCGTTTCGCTGACGCTGACGCCGATGCTGTGCGCCCGGGTGCTGCGCTCCCATCACGAGGGCCAGAAGCAGAACGTCGTGCTTCGCATGTTCGAGGCCATGTTCAAGGGCTGGCTGCGAGCCTACGAATGGTCGCTCGACAAGGTGCTGGCCCACAAGTTCGCCATGCTGATGGTCACGATTGCGACGCTGGCGGCGACGTTCTGGCTCTACATCATCATTCCCAAAGGCTTCTTCCCCACCGAGGATACCGGATTCATCTCCGCCTCGACCGAAGGCTCGTCCGACGTCTCTTTCGCGCAGATGGCCGTGCTGCAGAGGCAGGTCGCCGACATCGTCCGGAAGGATCCGGCCGTTGACTACGTCAATTCCACGATCGGTGCGGGTGGGCCCAATCCGACGCTCAATGCCGGCCGTATGTTCATCGCGCTCAAGCCGAAGGCCGAGCGCAAGATCAACTCGACCGAGGTGATCCAGCGGCTGCGGCGCGCCGCCAACGTCGTTCCCGGCATGGCGGTGTATTTCCAGAACGTTCAGAACATCAACATCACCGGCCGCATCTCCAAGAGCGAATTCCAGTACACGCTGCAATCGAGCGACACCAACTTGCTGTACGAGGTGGCGCCGCAACTGCGCGAGAAGATCGCCAAGCTCGAGGGGCTGCGCGACGTCACCACCGATCTCTACATCAAGAACCCGCAGATGACGGTGGAGATCGATCGCGAGAAGGCGGCCGTCTACGGCATCACGATCGATCAGATTCGTCAGGAATTGTTCAACGCCTTCGGCGCGCGACAGGTCGCGACCATCTACACGCCGACCAACGACTATCAGGTCATCCTCGAGAGCCAGCCCCAGTTCCAGGCCGATCCGTCGCAGTTGCAGAACATCTTCATCAAGACCAGCGCGCCGCCAGGAGCGGGTGGCGGCACTGGCACCGTCGGGCCGGGCTCGGGCGTCCAGGGCACCGGTACGCCGGCAGGGGCCTCGATCCCGCTTTCTGCGGTGACGCGCATCACGCCGGCGGTCGGCCCGCTGCAGGTCAATCACCAGGGCAACCAGCCTTCGGTTACGATCTCGTTCAATCTGGCGCCCGGCTTCTCTCTCGGGCAGGCGGTAGACGCGATCCGCGAGATCGAGCGGGAATCGCGCTTGCCGATCACGGTCAATACCGGCTTCCAGGGCTCGGCGCAGGTGTTCCAGGATTCGCTCAAGGGGCAGGGTGTGCTGGTGCTGGCGGCGATCTTTGCCGCCTACGTGGTGCTCGGCGTGCTCTACGAAAGCTTCATCCATCCGATCACCATCATCTCCGGCCTGCCGTCGGCGGGCGTCGGCGCGCTGCTCGTGCTGATGCTGTTCAAGATGGACCTCTCGGTCATCGCCATGATCGGCATCGTGATGCTGGTCGGCATCGTGAAGAAGAATGCGATCATGATGATCGACTTCGCGATCGAGCGCAGACGCGTCGGGCTTTCGGCCGAGGCCGCGATCCGCGAAGCCGCGCTATTACGCTTCCGTCCGATCATGATGACGACGTTCGCCGCCATCTTCGGTACGCTGCCGATCGCGCTCGGCACCGGTGCAGGCGCCGAGCTGCGCCAGCCGCTGGGCGTCGCCGTGGTCGGCGGACTTGTACTGTCTCAGCTGCTGACGCTGTTCATCACGCCGGTCGTCTATATCTATCTCGACCGCATCGACCGGATGCTCAAATACCGGCTCGAGCCGCAGCTGCGCGAAGTGCCGGAGCACGTGGAGCGGCCGACCGTCGTCGCGGCGGAGTAATCACGCGTTCCTGCGGGCCGATAGTGGAGTGCGAGCGATGTGCGCCCACCGGATCGTCGTGCTTGCAACGGCTCTCGCAACGGTTCTTCTGGGTGCCAACGCGAGCGCATGGGCGCAAGCCTGGCCGACCAAACCGATCCGCGCCATCGTTCCGTTCGGCGCGGGGAGCGCAACCGACATCGTCCCGCGCATCGTGTTCGAGCCGCTGTCGGCGCTGCTCGGCCAGCCGATCGTGGTGGAGAACCGGGTCGGTGGTGGCAGCTCGGTCGGCACCGCCGCCGTCGCCAAGGCCGATCCCGACGGCTATACGCTGCTCGCGACCTCGAGCGCGCATACCATCACGCCGGCCGTCTACGCGAACCTGTCCTATGACGCGGCAGCCGACTTTGCGGCCGTCATTCCGTTCGGCAGCGTGGCCAATGTATTGGTGGTCTCACCGGCGAAAGGGTTCAAGACGCTTGGGGACATGGTCGCGGCGGCAAAGGCCAGGCCCGGAACGTTCAACTATGCCTCGGTCGGCATCGGCTCGGCCACCCATCTGAGCGTCGAGCGACTTCGCCTCAGCGCCGGCTTCGACGCCGTTCACATACCCTTCCGCGGCGGCCCGGAGGCGTTGACGGAGGTGGTCGCGGGCCGAGTGGATTTCTATTTCTGTCCGATCAATACGGCACTGCCGTTCATCAGGGATGGCAAGCTCGTCGGCCTCGTGGTGAACAACTCGACGCGAGCCGTGGAATTGCCCGATGTGCCGACGACGGCGGAGGCCAGCTATCCCGACGCCGAATTCCCGATCTGGCTCGGCATGTTCGCGCCGGCGAAGACCCCGCCAGGTGTCGTCGCCAAGCTGCACGCCGAGACCGCCAAGGCGCTGCAGATGGCCGGCACGCAGGAGAAGCTTGCGCTGGCCGGGGTCACGCCCTTGAACGTGACGTCCGCGCAATTCGATGCACGGGTAAAGAAAGAGATCGAGACCAATGGCGCCCTGGCCAGGGCCGCCGGCATCAAGCCCAACTGAGGAGGCGCGTCTCGATCAGATCGAGAAGCTCGTGCCGCAGCCGCAGGACGCGGTGGCTTGCGGGTTGTTGATGCGGAACGAGGCGCCGATCAGGTCGTCCACGAAATCGATCTCGGAGCCGGCCAGGTAGCCGAGCGAGATTTGATCGACAAGCACGGTGGCGCCGTCGCGGCTGATCGCCACATCATCGGCTGAACGGTCCCGCTCCATGTCGAACCTGTACTGGAAGCCGGAACAGCCGCCGCCCTCCACGCTCACGCGCAGCATCGTGCCGGGCGGCTCGCGCCGCAGGATCTCGCCGATCCGGCGCGCCGCGCGTTCCGTGACCTTGATTTCGGTGGCTGGAGCGTTGTCCATGCGCAGACCATGATTGCCAGAGGCCTAACCTAATAGTTAAGTGCGTCCCCTGCGTTGGTCAATGAGGCATCGGTCGATTGGATCGGGCAGCCCGGCGTAGTGATTGAAAGGTATGGCGGTCGAAGCAGCGCTTGCGCGCGCCCCCTATGCGTCCGATCCGGGCCGGAGCCGCGGGCGGCTCTACCCGGAACCGGCGAGTCCGACTCGCAACGCCTTCCGGCGCGACTGCGACCGCATCATTCATGCCACTGCGTTCCGCCGGCTGGCGCACAAGACCCAGGTATTCGTCTTCCACGAAGGCGACCATTTCCGCACCAGGTTGACCCATACATTGGAAGTCGCCCAGATCGCCCGCTCGCTCGCGCGGGCGCTCGCGCTCGACGAGGATCTGGCCGAAGGGCTGGCGCTCGCCCACGACCTCGGCCATCCGCCGTTCGGCCATGCCGGAGAGCGGGCGCTCGATCGCTGCCTCGCCGGCTGCGGCGGCTTCGACCACAACGCGCAGACGCTGCGGGTGGTGACCGCGCTGGAGCGGAGATACCCCGCCTTCGACGGCCTCAACCTCTCGTGGGAAATGCTCGAGGGTCTGGTGAAGCACAACGGGCCGCTGACCCTGCCTGACGGCAGCCCGGTCGGGCGCTATCGCGCGCATGGCCTGCCGCACGCGATAACGCTTTACGGCACATTGCAGGATCTCGAGCTCTCAAGCTTCGCCAGCGCCGAGGCTCAGATCGCGGCCATTGCCGACGACATCGCCTACGATGCGCACGACATCGACGACGGCCTGCGCGCCGGATTGTTCGGCCTCGACGATCTCGCCGGGGTCCCGCTGGTCCGCGATATTCTGCAGGATACCCGCGCACACTATCCCGACCTCGATGCCGCCCGGCTGGTGCATGAGCTCATTCGCGGGATCATCACGCGGATGATCGAGGACGTCATCGTGGAGACCGGCGGCCGGCTGCGGCTTCTGGCGGCGGCCTCGCCCGACGATGTGCGCCATGCGGCGGGACCGGTCGGGGCGTTTTCGCCGGCCATGGTGGAGGCCGACAAGGCCATCAAGGGCTTTCTCTATCCGCGGATGTACCGGCACGAGCGCATCATGCGCATCATGGGCGACGCCGAACGCGTGGTCTGCGACCTGTTCGCGCGTTACGCCGAGCGGCCCGACGAGATACCGGCGGAGTGGGCGCAGAGCGGGGAGAGCGACGAGGAGGGCCTGCGCCGGATCGCCGATTTCATCGCCGGGATGACCGACCGTTACGCACTGGTCGAGCACGCCCGGCTTTTTGACTCGACGCCGGAATTGCGTTAGGCGGCGCCCACCGTCACGCGACCAGGGCCCGCCCACAAACCCTCCGGACATGAGCGAACAGAACATCTTTGCCGCCGTCCTCGACAAGGTGCGCGCCGCCGGCCACGCGCTGATTGCGGACGGCGTGCTGCCGGCGGGGCTCGACCAGTCCCGCGTGGTGGTCGAGCCGCCGCGCGACGCTGCCCATGGCGACATGGCGACCAATGCGGCCATGGTGCTGGCCAAGGATGCCGGCCGCAAGCCGCGCGAGCTCGCCGAGGCGCTGGCCGCGAAATTGTGCGCCGACCCGCTGGTGGCCAAGGTCGAGGTGGCCGGCCCGGGCTTCATCAATCTCACTCTCACGCCCGCGGCCTGGGTCGGCGCCTTGCGCACGGTGCTCAAGGCCGGTGCCGACTATGGGCGCGGCGGTCTAGGGCAGGGCGCGGCGGTCAATGTCGAATACGTGTCGGCCAACCCGACCGGCCCGATGCATGTTGGTCATTGCCGGGGCGCGGTGTTCGGCGACGCGCTCGCCAATCTGCTCGCGTTCTCGGGCTACAAGGTCACGCGCGAATACTACATCAACGACGCCGGCGCCCAGGTTGACGTCCTCGCGCGGTCGGCGTTCCTGCGCTACCGCGAGGCGCTCGGCGAGAACATCGGTGCAATACCGGAGGGCTTCTATCCCGGTGACTATCTCAAGCCGGTGGGCGAGGAGCTGGTCGCCGATTACGGCGCGACGCTGAAGGACAAGCCGGAGGCGGAATGGCTGCCGATCGTGCGCAATCGCGCCATCGACATGATGATGGCGGATATCCGCAACGATCTGATGTCGCTTGCCGTCGTGCAGGACGTGTTCTTCTCGGAGCGCTCGCTCATTGAAGGACCGCGCGATCAGGTCGGCGAGACGATCGCCGCGCTGCGGCGGGCCGGCTACGTCTACGACGGCCGGCTGCCGCCGCCCAAGGGCGCGCCGATCGAGGACTGGGAGGATCGCGAGCAGACGCTGTTTCGCGCCACCGATTTCGGCGACGACGTCGATCGGCCGCTGATGAAGTCGGACGGCAGCTACACTTATTTCGCCTCCGACATCGCGTATCACAAGAGCAAGGTCGATCGCGGCTTTCCGACCATGATCGACGTCTGGGGCGCCGACCACGGCGGCTACATCAAGCGCGTGCAGGCGGCGGTCAAGGCGGTACGGGCGATCACCAATGCCCCGCTTGCTGAGCTCGACGTCAAGATCGTGCAGCTGGTGAAGCTCCTGCGCGGCGGCGAGCCGATCAAAATGTCCAAGCGGGCAGGGGAGTTCGTGACGCTACGCGAGGTCGTGGATGAGGTCGGCAAGGACCCCGTGCGGTTCATGATGCTCTACCGCAAGAACGACGCCGTGCTCGATTTCGACCTCGCCAAGGTGATCGAGCAATCCCGCGACAACCCGGTCTTCTACGTCCAGTACGGTCACGCCCGCGGGCAATCGGTATTCCGCAACGCGCGCGAGGTGGTGCCCGACCTGCCGGCGGACAACGCCGCCCGAGCGGTGGTACTCGCGGGTGCGGCGCTCGATCGGCTGGAGGATGCTGGTGAACTGGCCCTGATGCGGCGCCTGGCGCTCTACCCGCGGCTTGTCGAAGCGGCGGCAATAGCCCACGAGCCGCACCGGGTCGCCTTCTATCTATATGAACTTGCTAGCGATTTTCACGCGCAGTGGAATCGCGGGAAGGATGCGCCACATTTACGCTTCATTATCCAGAATGATCCACAAATAACTGTGGCGCGTCTTGCGCTGGTGCAAGCCGTCGTCACCGTTCTCGCGTCGGGGCTTGGCATGCTCGGCGTAGAGGCGCCTGAGGAGATGCGTTAGTCTCACTCGGTGCTGTACAGTACAGGGCAGATGGACCCCTAAAAGTCGACTGGCCAGGGGGGTGGGCCAAGTCGCAAGGATCCGTCATAAATCCGGCCGAGTGGGACGCCAATGTACCGGAAACGGGATGAGTATGGCGGACGACAATACACGACGATCCTATCGTTCCAATGAACCGTTTCGGCAGGCGGCGGAACCGCCGCGGCCGAGCGAGCAGGCGAGCGACCCGCTCGCGGAGCTTGCCCGTTTGATCGGGCGGAACGATCCCTTCGCCGAGCTTGGGCGAAGCCAGCCGCGCCACGCATCGCAGCAAGCGGCGCGCGCCGCGGCGGCCCCGTCCGACGACTGGCACCACGCTTCCGCGCGCGAGCCGCATTTCGGCCACGACGAATATGCGAGCCACGACGCGCAGGATTCGTATCAGGATTCCTATCACGAGCCCCATCAAGGATCGCGTCGCGAATCGTTCCAGGATCCGCGTCATGCGTCGTCCCGCGAAGCCGATCACGGGCAGCACTACGATCCGCGGTATGATTCGCATCAGGACTACGCGCAGCCTTACGGCGCCGAGGGACGGCGCCAGGACGCGTATGAGGACGACCGTTACCACCAGGACGCCTATCAGGATGGCGGCCACGGCTATCACGACGGCCGCGGCTATGACGAGCTGCATGCCGAGGGCGACGACCATCAGCACGGCCAGCACTACGCCGACGGCCACCAGGGCGCCCAGCACGATGGCGACGAGGCCGAGTACTACTACGAGGACGACGCTCCGCTCGCGCCGCACGAGGACGAGATGTACGACGACGCGCCGCGCGCTCGTCGTCGCGGCGGTCTCGTCACCGCGCTGGCGCTGGTCGGTTGCGCCATGATCGGCACCGCCGGTGCCTATGCTTACCGCAGCTATACCGGTCATCCCGGCTCGCTGCAGTCGCCACCGGTGATCACCGCCGACAGCTCGACGCCGAATAAGATCGTCCCGGCGTCGGCCGCCGATTCGCAGTCGAACAAGGCAATCCAGGATCGGCTCGCCACCGCCAGCAGGGAACAGATCGTTCCGAAGCAGGAGGAACCGGTCGCGCTCAAGGAGCTCGGAACGTCGCCGCCGCCGCGCGTGGTGCTGCCGGCACCGGTCCCGCCGGTGCAGAGCGGTTTGGCGGGGGTCTCGACCGAACCGAAGAAAGTCAAACCCATCGCCATTCGCCCTGACGGAACCGACCCGAGCGGCCGGCCGGTCGGGACGGTGCCGCCGCCGGCAACGCGTTCGGTTGCGCCGGCTCCAGCCCCGAAGGCCGGCACCGCGCAGCCGAAAAGCGGCGGTCCGATCTCGCTCGATCCGCAAGCCAGCGAGCCGGCGCCCGCGCCGACGCGCACGGCCACGTTACCTCCGCCGGCGCGGACCGCGCCCGAGCCGGCAAGTGGGTCGGGCGGGTTCGTGGTGCAGCTCTCCTCGCAGAAGAGCGAGAGCGAAGCGCAAGCCTCGTTCCGTAGCCTGCAGGCCAAGTTCCCCAATGAGCTCGGCAACCGGCAGCCGATTATTCGCCGCGCCGATCTGGGCGGAAGCAAAGGGGTGGTCTATCGCGCCATGGTGGGGCCGTTCGCGTCGTCGCAGGAGGCGAGCCAGTTCTGCACGACCTACAAGGCCGCTGGCGGCCAGTGCTTCCTGCCGAAAGAATGAGTTGCGCCTGACGGATTCGACAGGCGCCAAAGCTTGTTGGTTTGACACTTTTCTGTGGCGGACCAGCTTTCACTTGGCCGGAAAACGCTATATCCCGCGCCGATGACGGCACGCGCATTCATCACCGGACTCGCCGGAACCACGCTGACGCCCGCTGAACGATCGTTCCTGCGCGAGGCCGATCCGTGGGGGCTCATCGTCTTCACGCGGAATATCGATACTCCGGCGCAAGTGAGCTGTCTGACGGCCGCTTTTCGCGAGGCGGTGGGGCGCGATGCGCCCGTTCTGGTCGATCAGGAAGGCGGGCGCGTCCAGCGCCTCGGTCCGCCGCATTGGCCGGCTTATCCGGCGGGCGCCACCTATGGCCGCATCTACCAGCGCGACGCAGCCATGGGCCTGAAGGCCGCGCATCTCGGAGCGCGCCTGATCGCCGCCGACCTCCGGGCAGTCGGCATCGATGTGGATTGCCTGCCGATCGCCGACGTACCGGTTCCGGGCGCCCATTCCATCATCGGTGAGCGCGCTTATGGCGACACTGCGGACCAGGTCGCCGCACTGGCGCGTGCGGTGGCCGACGGCCTGCTGGCCGAGGGCGTGCTGCCGGTGCTCAAGCATATTCCGGGGCATGGTCGTGCCACGGTGGACAGCCACGGGGATCTTCCCGTCGTCGAGACCGACCGGGCCACGCTGATGTCCACCGATTTCGCCGCGTTTCGGCCGCTTTTCGATTTGCCGCTGGGTATGACCGCCCATGTGGTGTACACGGCCATCGATCCACTTGCTCCAGCCACGACTTCGGTCACTCTGGTTCGTGACGTGATTCGGAACTGGCTGGGATTTCGCGGATTGCTGATGAGTGACGATATCTCCATGGGAGCCCTGTCCGGCTCGCTCGGCGAACGCTCGCGTGCGGCGATTGCCGCCGGTTGCGATGTCGTTCTCCATTGCAACGGCAAGCTCGATGAAATGCAGGCGGTCGCCGCGGCAGTGCCCGCGCTGGGCGGCGAATCGTCCGCGCGCGCAGACGCCGCGCTCGGCCGCCGCGCCGCACCGGGGCAGCATGATATCCCGGCGCTGCGCGCCGAATGGGCAGCGCTCATGAATGCGCCCGCACAGGCCGCGGACGCCCGGAGTGCGATCGCATGACTGCAGACGAGATCAAGTTCGAAGCCGACCCCGCGGGCGGCCCGGCAACGGATCGGGCCGAGGGCGAGCCGGCCCTGGTGGTCAATCTCGAAGGCTTCGAGGGACCGCTCGATCTTCTGCTCGCGCTGGCGCGCCAGCAGAAAGTGGACCTCGCGAAGATCTCGATCCTGGCGCTGGCGGATCAGTACCTCGCCTTCATCGAGGAGGCGCGCAAGCTCAGGCTCGAGCTGGCGGCCGACTATCTCGTGATGGCAGCGTGGCTCGCCTACCTCAAATCGCGGCTGCTGCTGCCCGATGCGCATGCGCCCGAAGGGCAGAGCGCCGAAGATATGGCGACCGCGCTGGCGCTGCGGCTCAAGCGTCTCGAGGCCATCCGCGACGTGGCGACTCGCCTGTTCGAGCGCCCGCAGCTTGATCGCGACGTGTTTCGCCGCGGCCAGCCCGAGCCGATTGCCCACATCAAGCACCCGCAATGGACGGCGACGCTCTACGATCTGCTCTCGGCCTATGCCCAGCAGCGCCAGAAGACGGCGCTGTCGCATGTGCGGCTGGCCAAGCGCACCGTCTGGTCGCTCGCCGAGGCGCGCGAGACGCTCGAGCGCCTGATCGGCCAGTCCGCGGATTGGGCGCGGCTCGACGAATATCTGATCTCGTTCGTGGTCGAGCCGTCGCTCGCGCCGACGGTGTTCGCGTCGAGCTTCGCCTCGACGCTCGAGCTCGTGCGCGAGGGACTGATGGAGGTTCACCAGCAGGGGGCGTTCGCGCCGATCTACGTGCGCAAGCGCGTAGCGGGGCAAAATGGGTTGGCGTCGGCAGACGGCGTGGCGGCGCCGTCGGACGCCAAGGGATAGAGGAGGCCAACGCAATGCCGAGGCTAACGGTGGTGATGCCAGTAGATGTAGACGAGCCCGACACTGCGCCCGAAGCGCAGGCGGAGATGCGGCCCGAAGAGCTGCGATTGCTGGAGGCGATGCTGTTCGCCTCCGCCGAGCCGCTCGACGAGAAGTCGCTGGCGGCACGGATGCCGCAGGGTGTCGATGTGCACGGGGCGCTGCTGCGCCTGCAGGAGGAATATGCCGCGCGCGGCGTCAATCTGGTGCGCGTCAACGGCAAGTGGACGTTTCGCACGGCCACGGACCTGTCGTGGCTGTTGAGCAAGGAGACGTTCGAGACACGCAAGCTCTCGCGCGCGGCGATCGAGACGCTCGCCATCATCGCCTATCATCAGCCGGTGACGCGCGCCGAGATCGAAGAAATCCGCGGGGTGACCACCTCGAAGGGCTCGGTCGACGTGCTGCTCGAGACCGGCTGGATCCGTCCGCGCGGCCGGCGCAAGAGCCCGGGCCGTCCGGTGACCTACGGCACCAACGAGGCGTTCCTGTCGCATTTCGGGCTCGACGCGGTGGGCGATCTGCCGGGGCTCGATGAGCTCAAGGGCTCGGGATTGCTCGACGGACGGCTGCCGCCCGGCTTTGCCGTGCCGATGCCCTCTGACGATCCGGTGCTGCGCGACGACGAGGATCCGCTGGAGCCGGGTGACCTCGATCTCGGCCTGGCGCCGCCGCCGGAGCGCGCGCCCGAGGAGTGAGCGGGACTGGGCGCGGTGCCGCAGGTTTGAGTTAATCGCGGCGAAAGGCCATTTCAGCCGGCCTTTCCAAGGGCTTGAGCGCAGCGGCGGAACCGCGCGGCAATGCCTGCGCACGGGCGAAGTCCTTGTTTTTGCCGTCGCCCGCGCCTAACTTCCGGTCAACACCCCTGGACAGCGGGCCCGTGTGGCCCAAAGGGCCCGTGCGGCCCCGTCGCTACCCGAGGATTTGCGCATGGGTTCAATGAGCATTTGGCACTGGATCATCGTGCTGGCTGTCGGCCTGCTGCTGTTCGGCGGACGCGGCAAGATCTCCGAGCTGATGGGCGACTTTGCCAAGGGCATCAAGTCGTTCAAGAAGGGCTTGTCGGAAGACGAAAAAGCCGAAGAGCCCGCCAAGACCGAGCCGGTCAAGACTATCGACCATCAGTCTCCGCAGGCCTCTTCGAGCGCTCCGGCGGCTGCCGGCGCTCCGACGGATACGCGCAAGGTCGGCTGAGCAAGCCGCGGCGCACGGCCGGCGAGATTCGAGGGGCGCCGGCCGGCGGGTCAGCGCCCCTTCTTGCGCCGCCTCCGCCTCCTTTGGAGTTGATGGCACCATGTTCGATATTGGTTGGGGCGAGCTGCTCGTCATTGGCGTCGTCGCGCTGGTCGCGATCGGGCCGAAGGAGCTGCCCGGCGCGCTGCGCACGCTCGGGCAGTGGATGGGCAAGCTGCGCCGGATGGCGTCGGAGTTCCAGGGCCAGTTCCACGAAGCGATGCGGGAGGCCGAACTCGCCGACCTGAAGAAGCAGGTCGACGAGATGACGACGCAGGCGCAGAGCTACGCCAACTTCGATCCCGTCAGCGAGGTCCGCAAGGAGTTCGAAAGCACCCAGCAGCAGGTCGAGAGCGCAATGTCCGGCCAGCCGTTGGCGGACACGTCGTCGTCCTCGGCGGCCGAGCCGACGATCGCGCCGAGCGTGGATGCGCCGGCGGTAGCAGCGCCAAATCCGGGGCCGCCGGATGCCCAGACGCCGGCAGCGCCGGCACAGGGCGCGGAGCCGGCGGTGCCTGACCCGGTCAGGCACGATGCGGAGGGCAAGCCCGCATGACCGACCACAAGCACGGCGACGAGCAGGACGAGATCGAAGCCACCAAGGCGCCGTTGATGGATCACCTGATCGAGCTGCGCTCGCGGCTGATCAAGGCGCTGCTGGCGTTCGCGGTGATGTTCATCGTCTGCTTCTTCTTCGCCAAGCAGATCTACAATGTGCTGGTGTGGCCGTTCGTCTGGGTGGCGGGCCCGGAGAACTCCAAGTTCATCTACACGGCCCTCCTGGAATACTTCATCACCCAGCTCAAGCTCGCGATGTTCGGAGCGGCCTTCCTGTCGTTTCCGGTCGTGGCCACGCAGATCTACATGTTCGTTGCGCCAGGTCTCTATCGCAACGAGCGGCGGGCGTTCCTGCCCTATCTCGTGGCGACCCCGATCTTCTTCGCGTTCGGCGCCGCCGTCGTCTATGTCCTCGTGATGCCGATGCTGGTGCGGTTCTCGCTCGGCATGCAGCAGTTGCCGGGCGAGGGCGCTGCCGAGATCGCGCTGTTGCCCAAGGTCGGCGAATACCTCTCGCTGATGATGGGGCTCGTCTTCGCCTTCGGCATCGCGTTCCAGCTGCCGGTGATCCTCACACTGCTCGGACGCGTCGGCATCCTCACGTCGCAGCAGCTCAAGGAGAAGCGGCGCTATTTCATCGTCGGCGCCTTCGTGATCGCTGCCATCCTGACGCCGCCCGACGTGCTCAGCCAGCTGTCGCTGGCGCTACCGCTGATGGCGCTCTACGAGGGGTCGATCTGGTCGGTGCGGCTGGTGGAGCGCAAGGCGGCCGCCGACAAGGCCAAGGAGGCGGCCGCGGCGAGCGCCAAACCGGCGGAATGACCGCAGACGCGCCCGCCATAGTTAATCAACCTTGCGATTCCTTGAACAGCTCCTTTCCGTAGACAGTCGCCTTTAATCTTTAATTTGCGGATTTAGGGGAGGGTCTAGGCTGGATTTTTGTGTCGGTCCAGGAAAGACCGCGATGACGCCGCAGGCGAAAAAGTTGATTGATCAGTTCCACTCGGCGCTCGGCAAGGTGTCGAGCGCGGAGCAGTTGGCGGTTCAGCGGCAGGTGGCGGATCTGCTGCTCGCCAGCAACCAGCCTTATTCCGAGCGGCAGGTCGCGATCTTCAATGATGTCATCGGCTGCCTGGTTGAGCAGGTCGATCGCCCGGCGCTGCTGGAATTGACCCGCCGGCTGGCGGCCGCGGAGCACGCGCCGAATCCCGTCATAAACCACCTCTCCAACAACGACGACATCGCGGTTGCCGGCCAGGTGCTCGAGAAATCCAAGGTGCTCACCGACGAGAACCTGGTCGAGATCGCCAAGACCAAGGGCCAGGACCACCTGCTTGCGATTGCCGCGCGCGACCAGGTCAGCGAGACCGTCACCGACGCCCTGGTCGAGCGCGGGGACGCGCATGTCACGCAAAAGGTGGTGTCCAACAATGGGGCCCGCCTCTCCGAGCTCGGGTTCGTGAAAGTCGTGCACGAAGCGCGGAGCGATGAAGCACTGGCCACGGTGCTGAGAGGCCGAGAGGACGTGCCGCCCGAGCTGCGGCCGTTTCTCAAGCTGGCAAGCGCCGCGGCGAAGGCCGCCCAGACGCCGGCGCCGGCGGTGGCCGGGGCGCCCAGGACCCAGCAGGGCAAGGGCAAACCGCAGCAGGCGGCGAAGCCGCAGGACAAGCCGGCTGCGCAGGCCAGGCCGCTGGAAAAGCCCAAGCCGAAGCACAAGCAGAAGATGGAAAAGTGGACGCCGATCTCGCGGTCCAGCTCGGGCGGCTGGGACCGGTAAAATTCAGCCACGAAGCCTCGGCATATCAGACAGCCGCGCGGCCCATGGCGTAGCCGGCTCGACCTACCTCCCGAATTAGCATAATCATCGCGGCGATTCCGGCCCGAGAGTACGTCCTATGCACGACATCAGATGGATTCGCGAGAATCCCGACGCCTTCGATCAGGCGTTGGCGCGGCGCGGGCTGCCGGGCGAGGCGAAACGACTGATCGCGCTCGACGAGCGCAGGCGCGCCGCCATCCAGAAGGCGGAGGCGGCGCTGGCGCGGCGCAACGCGGCCTCCAAAGAAATCGGCGCAGCGAAGAAGAGCAACGAGGAAGCGACGGCGCAAAAGCTGCTCGCCGAGGTGGCGGAGCTCAAGAACTCCATTCCGGCCCTGGAGGCGGAGGAGAAGAAGCTCTCGAAGGAGCTCGATGATGCGCTCGCGCAAGTCCCGAACCTGCCATTGCCGGCGCCTGAGGTGCCGGATGGCAAGGACGCGAACGACAATATCGAGCACCACTATTTCGGGGCGACGCGCAGCTACGGCTTTGCGCCCAAGCAGCATTTCGATCTCGGCGAGGCGCTCGGCCAGATGGACTTCGAGACCGCTGCAAAGCTCTCCGGCGCGCGCTTTGTCGTCTTGAAGAAAGGGCTCGCTCGGCTCGAGCGTGCGCTCGGGCAATTCATGCTCGATCTGCACACGAACGAGCACGGCTATACCGAAGTAAATCCACCGCTATTGGTGCGCGACGACACGATGTTCGGTACCGCGCAATTGCCGAAATTCGCCGAGGATCAGTTCTCTGCGTCCGCCGGGCCCGCCGGAAAGCAGATCATCAATTTCCTGCAGCAGGGCGGTCAGGTCGGCGACATCGAAGTCCCGAGCAATCTCTGGCTCATCCCCACCGCCGAGGTGCCGCTGACCAATCTCGCACGCGAATCCATCCTCGACGAGGACGCCTTGCCCATGCGGCTCACCGCGCTCACGCCGTGCTTTCGCGCCGAGGCGGGAGCGGCGGGGAAAGACACCCGCGGCATGATCCGCCAGCACCAGTTCACCAAGGTCGAGCTCGTCTCCATCACCGCGCCCGAGCAGAGCCGGGACGAGCACGAGCGCATGCTCGCCTGTGCGGAAGAAGTTCTGCGCCGGCTCGACCTGCACTACCGCGTCGTGACGCTCTGTGCCGGCGACATGGGCTTCGCCTCGCAGAAAACCTACGACATCGAGGTCTGGCTGCCCGGACAGAACATGTACCGCGAGATCTCGTCCTGCTCGGTGTGCGGCGAGTTCCAGGCCCGGCGCATGAACGCGCGCTACCGTGGCAAGGAGAGCCGGCAGGTGCGCCACGTGCACACGCTCAACGGCTCCGGCGTCGCAGTCGGCCGCGCGCTCATCGCGGTGATGGAGGCCTATCAGCAGCAGGACGGCTCGATCGCGGTACCGGACGTGCTGCAGCCCTATATGGGCGGCCTTAAGACCGTCGAGCACGCGAAATAGCGCATGCGCATCCTGGTCACCAACGACGACGGCATCCATTCGGAGGGGCTCGACGTCTGCGCCGAGATCGGCCGTGCGCTCTCGGACGACGTCTGGGTGGTGGCGCCGGAATTCGACCAGTCCGGCGTCTCGCATTCGCTCTCGCTCAACGACCCGCTGCGGCTGCGCGAGGTCGGCGAGCGGCGTTTCGCGGTCAAGGGGACGCCGACCGACTGCGTCATCATGGGCTCGCGCCACGTCATCAAGGACCGTCCGCCCAACCTGGTGCTCTCGGGCGTCAACCGCGGCCGCAACGCCGGCGAGGACGTAATCTATTCCGGCACCGTGGCCGGGGCGGTGGAGGGGACGATCCTCGGCATTCCCTCGGTCGCGCTGTCGCAGGCCTACAAGTCGCGCAGCGGTCAGCCGCCGCACTGGGAGACCGCGGTCAAGTTCGGACCCGACATCATCCGGCGCGTGCTCGACGCCGGCATTCCGCGCGACGTGCTCATCAACATCAACTTTCCGGATTGCCAGCCCAACGAGGTCAAGGGCATCGCGGTGACGACCCAGGGCCGCAACCGCCAGGAGCGGCTGCAGATCGATCAGCGCCAGGACGGCCGCGGCAATGCCTACTATTGGATCGCCTATGTGCGCATGCGCGGCCTGCCGCCGGCGGATGGCAGCGACATATCGGCGCTCGCCGACAATCGCATCGCGGTGACGCCGCTGCGCCTCGACATGACGGACGAGCCGTTCATGACGCGGCTGGCCGAGCTGTTCGATTGAGGCATGACCTGCGTTATCGATTGACTACCGACAGCAGCATCTGCTCGAGCCCCTCGAGCTGAAACGGTTTTTTCAGCGTCGGCCGGTCGCGATAGGGCGTGGGCAGGCCCTGCTCGCCGTAGCCGGTGGCGAACACGAACGGCACCCCCCGCGCCACCAGCGCGTCGGCGACCGGCGAGATCGGCTCGCCGTTGAGGTTGACGTCCAGGATCGCGAGATCGAAGTCGGCGGTCTTGGCCACGTCCAGGGCTTCGTCGATGCGCGCGGCGGCCGCGGCAATCGTATGGCCGAGCTCGCCCAGCATGTCCTCGAGCAGCATGCGAATCATCAGCTCGTCCTCGACGACGAGAATCCGCAGGGCTGCGGTCGGTGCGTCGTGTGTCATGCTTTGCCCTCAGGTGGAAAAACGTGCGGCGACCCTACAGACCGGGCCGGGCGATTCCTAGACCGTTTGGCTGGAATGGTAGTTCCGTGAGGCTCCCGGAGGGATGGCGAGTTCCAAGTCCGGGGCAGGCTTTTGGCGAAAAACGCGGTAAAGTCGGTGAGGAGACTCGGTGTGCCCAAGCAATTGCCTGGCGACGATAAGGTCGGCCGCATGCAGTTCCTGCTCGGCTTGCGCCGGCGCGGGATCAGCGATCCAGCGGTGCTGCGCGCCATGGACGAGGTGCCGCGCGAGCATTTTGTCGAAGGCCCCTTCAGCGAGAGCGCCTACGCCGACCAGGCGCTGCCGATTGCCTGCGGTCAGACCATCAGCCAGCCTTATGTGGTCGCCTATATGACTGAGCAGCTCGGCGTGGAGGGGACCCATCGCGTACTCGAGGTGGGCACCGGCTCGGGTTACCAGGCCGCCGTGCTCTCGCGTCTTGCGCGCGAGGTGGTCAGCGTCGAGCGCTATCGGACGCTGGCCGACACCGCCCGCCAGCGCCTCTCCGCCCTCGGCTACGACAACGTGGAGGTCCTGGTCGCCGATGGCCTCGCCGGAACTCCGGAGCGCGGACCTTACGACCGCATCATCGTCACCGCGGCCGCCGAGACGGTGCCGGAGGCGCTGGTTGCCAACCTTGCCGACGGCGGCGTGATGGTGCTGCCGCTCGGGCCGCATGCCGGGCCACAGCGGCTGGTGAAACTTACAAAAGGTGAACAGGGGATTAACCAGGAGGACCTGATCGGCGTGCGGTTCGTGCCGCTTTTGCCCGGAAAGGCGCGTGAATTGTAACGATTCCGTATTTGTGCCGGTAAGGTTGAGACATCGTATTCGCTTAAAGTCTTGTTTACCCGCAGGGTGTTGAGTGAGGGCTTGTGTTGCGTATGAGTGTGGGTGGCGATGTCCTGCGTTCTCGAGCTGTTGCGCTCGCGGTCATGGCCGCGAGCGGCCGCACTGGCGCTGATGACCATCGGCGTTGCCGCTTGTAGCGGCGAGGCAACGCGATTCATCGAAAGTCCCTACTCCAGCAACAATCCGGACACGACAGGGTCGGTCGCGCGGGCACCGGCTGTGCCGGCCGGCCGCGTGGAAAGCCAACCGCTCCCGCCGCAGACCGCGCAGGCTGCGCCTGGCCCCACGTCGTCGACTGTCGGGATCGCCGGTGGGGGCAGGGGGCTTGCGTCCTACAGCCCGACCTCGGCCCCTCCTTCGAGCATCCCAGCGCCGGCCTATAGTCCGGCGCGTCCGAGCGCGGCCGGCGCTCCCGACGTCACCGGTTCGGTGGCGGCATCGCGGCCGGCATCGAGCAACTGGAGCTGGAATGGCGGCACAGCCATCACCGTCGTGCAGGGCGATACCATCGACGGTATCGCGCGGCGCTATGGCGTGCCGGCGTCGGCCATCATGCAGGCCAACAACCTCACCGCGCCGGCGACCATTCGGCCCGGCCAGCAACTGGTCATTCCGCGCTACAGCAACTCGTCGACGACGGCCGCGGCACCTGTGACCGGCCCGGCTTTGGCGGCGTCCAAGTCGGCGCCGGCTTCCAAGCCCCTGGGTGGCAAGCCCGCCGCGGCGAGCCCGGCCGCCAATCCGGGTGTGCACGTGGTCGCGCAGGGCGAGACGCTCAGCAAGATTTCGCGGCTCTACCGCAAACCCGTCAAGGAAATTGCCAAGGCCAACAACATCCAGGTGACCTCGCCGCTCAAGATCGGCGACCGGCTGGTGATCCCCGGCGCGGGGGTATCCACCGCCGCCAAGTCCGATGCGACGCCTGCCAAGACCACGACGCCGGCCGGTGCGCAGCCCAAGCCCGTGGCCGCCGCGCCGCCGCCGCCGAAGGAGCCCGATCCCCCCGCCCAGAGTGCCAGCATGGTGACGCCGGTCGCCGATCCGCCCGCCACCGATGGCGTGAAGTCGGCGGAAGGAACCGGATCGCTGCCGAAGTTTCGCTGGCCCGCCAATGGGCGCGTGATCGCCGGGTTCG